>Ga0116231_10000251_pt1 | contig 82371 bp, 63 predicted proteins | sample S1TSphgellanicum_2_FD_89695 | JGI IMG/M metagenome (GOLD analysis project Ga0116231, IMG submission 89695) | Host-associated microbial communities from peat moss isolated from Minnesota, USA - S1T2_Fd - Sphagnum magellanicum MG | ecosystem: Host-associated > Plants > Peat moss > Unclassified... | reverse complement strand
TTTAGCCATGGTTAGTTTAACTTTTTTGTTTATTTAACCTAGGTTAATTTAGGCTAGCCTAAGTTAGCATGGGGTTAACCTTAGTATTAGAGGTACACAATATTATTATATATAATCTATGTAGATATATTAAGTATAATATTTAAGTATGTATAAATTTAGGCCATTATTTTTATGACACGTGTCCATGTTGTACACATTTAGTTGCATATTAGTTGCACACACAATCGTATGGCCCAAAAATTATACAATATCAAATTTGTAGTTACAAACATGACCAAAATAGTTTACAAATGACAACTAATTACATGCCAGTTACATAGTGACTAATTGCAAATGACAAGATTTCTAGTAGTGAGGCCACCTAAAATGTAAAGGCCAAAGCAATGGGTTCAAGGGGCATCTCGAGTGGACAAATAACACAAAGAAAGAGCCATATAAAAAAAGGCGACACCCAAAACACAAGGAAACAAAAGCCCAAGTAAACACCCCCCCCCAAAACAAAACAAAAATAAATAAAATAACCCCAAAACAAAGACTTTCGTGCCATTATAGGGATGCATCAATGATGGTAGGCTTGATTGTTGTGAAAACATGTCAATGATGGCAGGCTTGGGCATTGCAAGAGCGCAACAACAATGGTGAATCCAACACATCACCCATAAACGCACTAGATTCCACCTTTTTCTCTTGTAGTCATCTTTCGCATTCATGTTGCTCCTACCGTTCCTTTAATCCACGAGCTCCATCGCACTTGTTTTCTTGTTAACAAGGCTACAACCTTTTTGTGTATGCTTCATTCAAAAATTTAGAAGAAATTAAACTGAATATGTGTTCTATGAAACTCTGTTTCTCCTCTATTAAAAATCCGTTACAAACTTTTTCCTTATCCTTTATGTCCTTCCAGTTATTGCCAAATTCACGAAGAGAATTTTTTACACTCCACCAATGAGTGTTGTTGGCATGTGTGCATGGGATAAATTACACTCATGTTTTTCAATGTCATTTTTGTGTCCCAAAACAACAATTCGACGACACTCCACAACAAATTTTCTGATAGTTTTCATCTTCTTGTTTCCATGGTTTATTCATCTTAATGAAACTTTTCGTGAACTGAATTGTTTGAAAGCTACTACTTCGCTACTAAAGTTGTATCACATGATTAGGTCCTTGTGTATGATGAAACATTTTTTATTATTGGCAACGTATGTCCTTAGCATGTTTATTTCTTATTATTGACAACGTATGGCATTAGCCCTCCAAGGTCTATAAACCATAGCGATTTTTTAGCATGTTATTGCACTTGGGAGGCATTCCTCAGCTCTTCCACACGTTGCAACTAATTGATTATGGCAGATGGTGCCTTTAATTTTATGAATGTATTAATGGTGTCCTAATTATTATGTGATTTTGTGACATGTGTTTTCAAACTTTTATTTGCCTTGTATTTCTTGTCGATGGGTTTTTGTCCTTACCTTTTTTATATACATGGTTATTATCCTTAATTGCATCTTTGTCATTAATTGATTTGTGGCAAATGACACCTTTTTTAATTTACATTTTTATTTTATTAATTTATTAGTGTTATCATAATTATTATGTTCTTTTGTGACATGTGTTTCATGTTTTTATTTTTTTGTATTTATCACAAATGGGTTCACATCCTTGCCTTTTTTTATAAACATGGTTTTTTTTAAAGATTAAAAAAACAACAAATAACCATCATAAATAAGGTCTTTGTTACATGTATGGAGAAAAATAATTTAAATGAATGGGTGTAGGCATGGTCAAGTAGACAAAAAAAATAGTCTGCCCAAAATGCAATTTGAAAATGATAGAATTTTTTATATAAACACATGAAAGTAGATCAAAAAGTTGTGTATGTAGAAATATGAAAAAACATGGCCCTTCATTTAGTTTATGGTAAGTTGAATATAAACTTTGAAAAACTTAGTATCACAAATAAGGTAAGAAGTAGATTTGAACTTGATTGAGTCAATTTGGTGTTCAAACCTACTTTAACACTAGAAGTTTTATGTATTATGATTATAACATGCATAATTTTATAATACACAAGTATTTTTAAGGCTCCATTAATTTGCAAATAAAAAACATTCAATTTTTCATCTACTTGCAACCCATTTTGTAATATCATACACTTCCTACAAGTAGATGCAATTTTGTAAAATCTACTTGAATTTACATGAAAATGTTCATCTTTCAAATCTATAATATTAAAATGAAATTTTATCTTCATATTAATCATTGAATAAAATAATATATCTACTTTCAATGCATCAAATTATTTTTGTGTTTACTTGTAATTTTTTGTGATAAGGAACATTTTTCATTTGCTTGACCATGCTTTCACCCAAGTTAATCACAACAGGTTAATGATTTGTCAACATGTACATACATAATAAGTGTAAAAAATGAAATTAACCCTTATAAGAAAAGGCTAATGGGTTGTTAATAAATAGGCTGTCTAAACATAAATTGAACTAACCACCGTAGGTTAAAGCTAACAAATTTTTGGCAGGTAATTAAAATGGAATAATTGAAGATGACCCAAAACAAAAATTATGTTAACCACCATAAATAAGGACCAATGGGTTCTTAGTAGGTTTTTAGTAGGTAGGAAAAAATTGATGTAATAAATAGATAAAAGTTAAGGATTGTTAATAGGTGGAGAGTAAGATTAAAAATAGAAATTAAAATAATAATTATATTGAGGGTTATTAGATTGATGGTAGGTAGGAAATAGAAGCAAAAACTAAAGTATCCTCCATAGTATGGGGTATTGAATTGTTATAAAGTAGATAGTAACAAATGGAATTGAGAACCAACCACCAACATGACATTGGATTGGTAATATAAAAATAAAAGTTTAACTAACCACTATAGGTAAGCCTAGCTAGTGGGTTGTTACTAGGTAATTAATAAAATTTGATAAGGAGCTAACTACCATTGGTAAGCTTAGATAATGTACTATTATTAGGTAAGAGATAAAATAAAATAAAATTTAACAACCATTAGTAAGGACTAGCAATTAGGTAATTAAACTCAATAGTCATTCATAATTATGTCACATGGAATTACCAAGGTAGTGTGATTCATAATGAACCACAACTTACTTAGAATCCGTCTTGGTGACTTGTCCTATAAACCTTCTTACTTTCCCCTCACACTAACTATGTAACTAGTTATGTAAATAGGTAAATATCATAGGTTAGACTTAGATATGGAACAGAAGTGGTTAATATGTAGGAAGGTATGCAGGTAAAACACTTGCACCAATTGGTGGCTACTAGTTAAGAAAATGCATGTGGATGATTAATCCATAATTAACCATCATAGTTAAGTGTGACAATGCAAATACCTTAGAAAAATGTTTCATGTCCACACACCATCTATCCTACATGGTGTGTTAGGGGGTGTTAGTTCCCTTTGGCCTTATGCAGGTGATTCTTTATGTAAGTTAGTATGTATCATAGGTAAGATGGTAGTAGTTACTATGTACCTATATAATTAGGAATACATTTAGAAGCTACTAAATAGGTAGATATCAATGTTGGGTAGTTTAAATTTTTTTTGTGAACCTTCCATTCTAGTCTTAAAATCAATTCAAATGATTTCAATTATATTTCCCCACATAAATAAAACTAGGAATCTAGTTTTGAATTCATTTTTTAAAAAAAAATTCAATTTTAATTATAGTGGTAAAAATCAAACTCGATTCTAGTAACTTGGACCAAAGTTGGTGATTAATAATTTGTTAACCCTACTTGTTGCCTTTTAAAAAAAAAATCAATTTTAGTTGGTTCAACATATAAATAAAATTGGGAACTTTAAGGGTTTAATTTTTGTAATATTTCTTCAACCTTTTGAACCATCTTGTTTAAAGAGATTGACATTTTTTGTGAATTTGATTTGCATATTGAATCTCCTAAAAACTATTTTGTCATCATTATTGGTGTGCTTCTATACTCTTGCACATGTGTATTAGTACATGCTTGTAGTTCTTGGTGGTGTGGCCAACACAATATAGTTGTGGTGGCAAGCTTATTCACATAATAGAAGTGGTTGCATCACGACAAACATGAATTTGGGATGATTGTGCTCAAAAGCATGGACGCCATTCTTTGCTAGTGTTGACAAATCAATCAAACCTAATAATACTTATATTATTCTCAAACGTAAAAGAACCAATGCACCTTTTACAAATATTTGAATGTGACAACAATTGATACAAAAGTGACTTATAATGAGTGTCTTTTTAAAATTTTTGTGGTGTACCAAAAGTGGCAATCACCTATAAGAAGATGTAACCAAATTGGCTATAACCTAATATGAAAGTTTTAAAGATATATATTCTTATATAGTTTGGCAACTTTTTGGAACTTATTGTAGAAATTTGGCAAATTGTAATTAGATGTTTTCATTAAGATTTCTTTGTTTATGTTGAAATCATAATTTTTAGGTCAAAAAATAACATAAATTCACCACAAAATGGAGATTCTTCATTGTTAAGTAGAACCAACTTGAATGTTGGTGTGTGCTTTCAACTCATGATAATTTCACAATGGGATGTTTCACGTGAATCAAAGTTCAAGATATAATAACTTGGTGCAAAGTTTTTAGTGTAGTTGCAAGTATGGTTATTCACAACAATAGCACATGCATTCAAGTTACAGCATTTCGAAATCCAAAATGCGAAGTATCATGAGAAAGAGAAGAAAAAAAATTGAGTACCAATTATTAGATTAGTATATAAGAATGAAGTTTATTGTACAAGCATAGTTTTGCATACAATTAATGGCATCATTTAGTACCCAAGACAACGTTCAATATGGAAACTGGTAGTAATGTTGTTTTCATGACATAAATTCTTATCAAAGCATTTTCTTGTTTTCTAGGTTGATGTTCTGTAACATCACAAATTTTGATTACCATTGGTGATGGAGTGTAGACAACATGTTTAAAATCCAAGATTTAACACATTTAATATAAGGTTTTCATGATCTATCTAGTTCTGTCATGCTGGCAATGGTGTAAAATATCACCTTGATTTCAACTTCACCAACAAAACATTCAAATTCTACATCATTACTGTTTTATAACCTTCACTTCACTCCTGGATATTCATGACATAATGGAAAGAAGGAACATATACATTATGAACACGTTACTTATGTGCTCAAACAGAGAAATTATTTACCTTTCTAGTGACCCAATAGAACCAAATAGAGCTAAGAGAACATCCCTAAAGACAAGTGAATCCAGTACAGATTCCAAGAAAGTCTCAATTAAGCTGACAATACCCTGCACTTAGATCAGCACCCATATAGCACCCTCACCAGCAAGGCCTGTAGTAAGACAATCTATCTACCCAAGATGACCACCTGATATTGGCCATAAGCACACAATGACAAGTGAGCACCTGATAGAGCTTCATCAACCTCAATGCTTTGAATTTCCTTCTCAATTGATGAAGAGCTAATTACAGAACCTCATCTTCATGGTAGAGGTACAACCCTAGCCCAAAACGTGCACAAGCACGGCGAAAAGCCATCCCTTCAGCCTTTTGCACAGGGTCTCCAAAGTGAATGTCACTCACTGATGCTGTACCCGATGATTCTCTCCAAGCCTGCACAATTCAGGAAGTTGGGACTCTGAGACACAGATCCATTAATTGTAGGATTTGTGATACACAGCCCTCCATTTCAGCTGCACTTAGATGATTCTCTTTTGGTTACCACTGACAGTAATGGCCACAAAACTATCTCCCTATATGTTAATACCAGTGTGCAATCAGAATGACCCATATGACACAACATGCATAAACAGGTATAAGTACCTCGCCATCAGACCCACGAATTGTGACTCGGTAAACAACAGTCACAGTTGAGCTGTCTGCTGCAAAGGTAATGCTCCGGATTTCTCCACTCCAACCTGTACCAATTTCATGAACCCCATTGGAAATCTCAATTGCATAGTATAGTTACACCACTTCATGTTGCAAGTTTGTGGTGAAGTTTTCTTAAGTTTGTTCCGAGCTTCATGTTCAGAATTGTTTAAGCTTGGAACTCTGCAAGTAGTTCTGTTTCTATTATCTTACTTTTGATGCCATAATATGCATCCAAAAGCTGCCAAGGAAACTCCTGGACAACATTTCAGGAGCTCTTTCTGCCTCAATAATGTGATACATACAACAACTTCTACTACTGGCCTGAAAACTCACATACAAACTAGTGACAGCAAGCAAATTCACAAAGGCAGCAGGCAGGGTCACAAAGTCACACAATGGAATTCTACACATCTAAGGATCCCTCCCCCAAAAAATCAAAGAAATCCCATGTAAGAAATCTTTTCTGCGAGTAAGGAAAAAACACGGAACCTGGTGCATAAAAACTGAGCATCCGATTTGCATGATACCTGCAGCAGCAGCAGGAGCAGGAAGAATCATTAAAGGCAAGTTCCTGGATCAATAGACATTCCCATAAATTTGACCTAAAACACATGCAATCAGAGCCAACAACAATGTGCATAAAACAAACAGAGGGGATGTGCAAGAACCCTGGCACATGTCCTCCTCATCCATGAAAGGGTGCAAATGGGTTGCTACACGATAGCAGTTTCCCACTTTGACATACATGCCAGAACATAAAACATGTGTTCCTTGAAAATAAAATTGTCAGAGGCATCTGTATCTGATCATCTCCTTGTAGACAAAGACTTTTTCCATCAGAAAACCTGGAATGAATTTCTGTCTGCCAGATGCCAAAAGAAAAAAAGTACAAGAGAATTGGGTGATTGGAAAATATTATTACCAAGGGATGTACTTGAGACTGGCGCCGTTGTCGTTCTTCACCTTCAACACCTTCTCTGGGACGCGCTTGTTCATGTCACGGAGAATCTCAGCCAGCGGGCGAGTAATGAAGGACGACTCTCGGGCCGATTCCAGCGGCACTGCGTAGCTCGCGGACGACACTACTGTTGTCATCGTCTTCGTCAGTTTCGAAACCTCCATGGTCTTCGGTGCGAACAAGATCTGGCTACCTCTTCTGTAGGAGGCGGCTTTCATCCCCGTCGCCTCCCATGGCATTAGAGTTCCGTAAAAGGGAGACGACAAGGCCATTGAGGAGAGAGAAGAAGCTCCACAGCGGACAGATGATAATGATGATGATGATGGTGATGCAATGGAGCGAGTGGCGACTGCGGAGGAGCTTGCAACAGATATTACAACAGTTTCCATCATGCAACAAAAGCAGCAGAAATTCTCCTCCTCTTGTCTGATTTCTCTCTCAGGAACACCTTCAGAAAATCCAGAGAGTGCTGCTGGAAAATTGGTGCTGAGGATTACAGTCTAGGGCACACAAGACCTGCTGTGCACATGCACAGAAAGAAAGAAATGTTAGCTCAACAACAGAAAGTCGTCCAACGGCCATGTAAGAAAGGGAAATGCAGTCCACTTCTGTAGGTCCCTTGTCCACTTGGGTGGTCCTTCTTCTGGAAGAAAACAGTCAACTTTACCCTTCTGACACCAATCTGGAAACTTGGAAGTGAATCTGTAACAGCAGAATAGCTCCCTCCCTGAAGGAAACAGCATGTCAAGAAGCACCTTTCTCTCTCTCTTTGTTTGTTCCTTGTGGATGGGATTACTGACTACATGAATGAATGGGGTCATTGCTGCTTTGTTAAAAGGACACAGCAACTCTAAATGAATGGGTCATTATTGCTTTGTTGTTAAAGGACACAGCAAGGAACTCTGGGTGCAGCAATAATTGTGTGGGACTAGTTAGGGTATATTCTGTTGTTCTTGTATGGCTCCTGCCATCACCACACAAGGCTATGGACACTTCATTCCCAAACAAAACTAGCAGCAGAGGCAAATCCAAACATGGCACCAGTGGCCATCATCATGATTCATAATCCAAAGTACATTCTGCTTCATCTTCAGGTACCTCTCCCTACATACCCTAAGTTAGAAACCCACTAGTGCTTGTTCATGCAGAGGATTTACCTACCAAGAATGAGTTTCATCTGTGAATTTGCAAAATGGGAGATTTTGGGTAGTTCCTGGTTGTGGAGAAAAGATTGCATCCCAGGAGCCTGATCTCTTCTCCATTGTCATATCTGTTCCACCTTGTGTACTGCCAGCACAGATGCCACCACCATTGACTTGGCTTGACCAGCTTGACTTGCAATCTCTGTAGCTCTTGTTCATCGGCATCATTTGCATCTGACTTCAATTGAAGGTTTGCTATATCTTTAACCACATGAGCCACCACAAAAGGCTTTGTGAAGAGGATCCATTTGTGCCTACTGCAGGATAACCATATGCAACCAAGTCATTATCTTTACTGATGACTGCAGAAACACCACCCATGACGGGATCCAGTCTTGGCAGCCATGGTAGCTGTGCGTTGGCTTCGTATGGTGCCATGACAAACTCCACTCCTACTCTCAGCACTTGGTATAGACACTGGAAACAGGTGTGAATCAATCTGGCTTACGAATCGTTTTGGCTCTCAAAGACCCCAACACTATCTCTTGAAGAGACAGTTGATAAATCTGACAAAGAGCCCAAGTTGCTACCTTGAGAGCTCATTTGCCATTGCAGGCAATACATCAACTACGCGCTGCAGCTACCAATGCATCAACTCCTCGTATCAAATAAGCATCAGTTTCAGGGTACCCACAAGGTTTGCGAAAAGAAGATGAAGGATGTGATGACAGGCAAGGAGTGAAAACAAAACAACCCAAAGAAACATCATGAAAGAGAAGGAAAGAGAATACTACTAACCCGGTTGCCAGAGTATTTGGAGATGTGCACAGGCTGAGTAATGTGTTCCTTAAGAGCAGGGAGCAATCCCTTGGTACCCATATCTCTTCACCAACAAAACCATAAAATGGTAGTTCCACCACATTAGCAAGAGGAAATGCAACAGAGCTTTACAAGAAGCCCATTCCACATGGAATCCAATTCTGTGCAAACGCAGTTTCCAGAAAGAAAATGGCGGGAAGTTTTTGAACCAGTTTTGTTGTTGGCCTTGCCTACTACCAAGGCAAGGATATTGTGTATAGATTCATTATAGAGTATGGTAGCTTCAGGGATTTTGGTCCCTAGGTACTAGGCCTACTTTTATATGAGGATTTTTTATTGATATTTTGGCTTGTGTTGAAACTTGAGATTCATCAAAGACTTGTAAGACCGTTTGTGGAAGGTCAGCCATATTTATATGTCAAAAATCGATGGCTTGCAATAGATCGGCCATGGTGATGGGAGGTGTGTTTTGAAGGGGTGGAAGTCAAGAAGTAGCTAAGTCTATGGCTATCGCTTGACTTAAGATGAAAGATGCTTGCATCTTTTGTAATGTGATCAAAACTTTTGACAAAAAAAAATGACTGATGTAAAAAGATGAGGGTATTATGTCCCCTTCAAGCTCCAACTAACATTGGCACAATTGTGTAAAAACACATTAACATGTTTGTGCAAGCAACCAAAACTTCAATTGCTAAAGGGATGAATTGATCAGTGGGATGTTGGTTGAAATAGCTCCTTTCCTTGGCTTGAGTAACATCGGAGGTGATAAATCTTTAAGTTGCACAAGATCAAGGAAGTAAATCTACTTACCGTTGGGTCGACAATGACAATGTCAGCTAAGGTGTGAATGCCATATTTGGTAAGCACAATATTGACTTGTTGACGTGAGGAATTGAATGTCATTGAAGGAAATGCATGTGATTATTTTCGTTTCACCTGGAAACAACATCTCGTGCTATGGTGATAAAAGTGTTTTGAATTGCATCATGGGTTCCAGTACGTTTGTTGCCATGAGCACAATGTAAGAGGTGGATACCTATAAGGTCGATGGGATGTGTGTAGACACATCGAGGAATGCCTACAATTGAAAGATGATGTAATCCAAGTTGTGTATGAAATGCTCTACAAAAAACTAGGGAAGATAATTGAAAAGTTAAGAAAACTTATTGAATTATAAGCCAAGTTTTGGCCCTTAAGTAAGATCATGATAAAATTTAGGCACAATGGGCTTCAGATGTCCCATCGGAAAACATGTTGGAAAGGGTATGATGGTGCAAATGCTCCAAAATGGAATCTTAAATTTGAATCATTTGTTGCCCAATGAGTTGTTCAAATGGAAGAAAACACGCACGAACTGGGGGTGGTAGAAAATCACATGTTGCCTTGAAGTGTTGCTAGAAATGAAATGTGTTGTTGGAAAAGAAATGTGTTATTGTCGACTCGTGTTAAGGCTTTAAGAAGGAAGGGACGTCAATTAACTATAAACTTAGCAATTATGATTAAAACGACAAGGGCCCAACTCCTTAAATAGGTTGTCGGGGCAATAGTCGATGTTAATATAAATTTGATGCCACCGAAGGTTATTGGGAGAGAGGTTTGTTTATGAGCTAAAGGTCTTTCTGGGCTATCAAAAGATCCTAAACCCAAAAGGTGTCCAAACATTTTATGGAGGGAGTAATCAAAATAAATAAAGGATTTTATGAAAACGGAAGATGGAGGTGTGCATTTTAAAAAATACGATGAACATTACAGCAAACAACGAGTTAGAATTCCAAAAGCCACCTAAACATCACCCATTCTAAGGAGAAGGTACACATGTTGAACATCCTCTTGTAGGGCATCTTTGATGAAGGATAATGTGAAAGTTAAAATGCCCAACAGAACCCCCAAAACTCTAATTCCTTCGGATGGGGTGGTAAATTGGGATGGGGTGTTGGAGTTTGGTGGCAAGCTAAAGGGTGACCATGCAATGCATTTTTGAAATTAGATAGAAAGACCTATTGCATGGAGTTTAGTCTAAAAATGTTCATAAATGGATGATATAATTAAAGGGGAATCTATGATGTGAATGTCACCTACAATGGATGGAAATAAACAAGAGGGGAAATGAATAGTTATAGAACGTAAAACCTTGAAACGGGCTAAAGCAAATTATGCCTCCCCCAAAAGATCACCTTGACGAGTCCCCCTGGCAAATGGGATGGTTGTGACATCACTTTCATGATTAAAATGGTTGTAAAATAGAAGAAATTTGAATACATAAAATGCACGAATAAAAGAAATAAGCTATATGATGTCCCCACTTGTTGCACAAAGTTCTTAAAATATGACCCTTCTTAACATTGAATTAAAAGTGTTTATTACATTTAGTTGAAGAATAACCCAATTGAGGTGAAGGTCCAAGGTGCACTTGATGTCATGGATAATTGTTTCACAACGACCTTTAATTGCAACTCCAAATTGGTGTGGGGAAAAATGTGTTGCAAAAGCTTCACAAAATTGAAAACATAAAACACAACTTGTGAATTAATACAATGCTTCCCCCATTACAATGGGATGAACTCCACCTAAAGGCTTGGTCATGGTTAAGAGGTGGGCTGCTCCAAGGACGTGTGTAATTTGGGGTGGAATGTGACCCTATGTAATATGAAAACAAATTTGAAACAACTAAAGGAATCCACTTGTTGAATTTTTAGGGTGAAAATAGTCCCGAAACTATTTAAAAACCATCCCAAAATGACCACTTGTTGATTAATGTGGCATGCGTTGGAAGGCTAACTTGAAGGAATTAAAAGAAAGCTTAAGGTCTTAGTCTAATTCGTAGTCTTTGAAAAAATAATAATAATAACCATTTGATTCGAGGTGTAGTGTGGTGAGAAATGAGTTGGTGTTAAAAAAGGTGGGTATGAGAGAAAATGGTGCCAAAACGTGAACTGCCCAATAATATTCCCTTGCACGGTAAGGGCTAAATTGCGAAACAGGTGTTTGTGAGTTGGAGGATCATGTTGGGGAAAAGGGATTGAGCTCGAATTGGTCAATAAAACTTAGGTTTGTAAAAAAAACTCCTCTTATAATTTTTCCTAGTCATTTACTAGAAAGCACTTGAATCGAATCCACATTTCTTTATACCATGTCACCCCACCACGAGGGGACAAAATGAGACACCATTGGGATAACAAAAAAAACAAGTGTCAAACTGCCACATTGTACGGGTCATGTGTTAGCTTATCCAATGGAAAACAAAATGCCACTTACACATCACACTATAAAGCAGTGGGGATGTGGTTATACAAATGAAGATAACAAAAGCCTAAGTGAAAGGACTTGAAGACATCCAATGTTGAAACCCAAGTCCAAGCTAATGCAAGTGGAATGGGAATAAGGGAAGGTATTAAGTTATGATGATCATAAAGGTTTGGATTGGATGAATTAGATGTTTGACATGAATGTTGATGATGAGCTAACCTTCGACTAATAAATTGGCACCCATAGGTGGGGCATAAGAGTTTAGGTGAAAGTTGAAGGCATGTTGAAGAAATGAGGGTAGGTTGGGGGGTATGATCATGGCCAACTAGAGGGACTAATAAAGTGGGAGGGGGTAAATGTCCAAGTTGTGCATGATTAAAGGGGTTTAGGAAAGTGTAAAGTTGGGATTCACATTTATATGAAGGTTGGGGATTAGTATGGGGCACCAGTAGGTGGTGTATAATTTGTTAAAATTGGAAGGGTAATTAATGGGTGGTTTGTTATTTGCATAGGGGATGAGGCAAAGGATAGGTCGGTGGTGGCGTGACACACTCCCAACCTTTTCAATAGATTCAAATGTGAGTCTAAGATGAAAACGACGAAATAGTAGGAAGTTGGGGCATGTTCCCTAGCTCGTAACACTTCAAGGGTAGAGCAACGTGCTAGAGTTCCAGGATGGGACTAGGAAGATTAATAAACACTTCAATCATTCACACGGAATTGCATAAGACCAAACAACAAGTTGATTAATGCATAGCTAAAGCACTTTTAATGTTAAAACGAGTCACATGCAAACTCGGATTCATAAGATTCACCACGGCTCGAACTTGGGGGAAGCCACCACTTTCCCCCTTATAGTATACTCTATGTTTGGCCATGGGACTAGCATCCAAATGACATTTTATCTTGAGACTCCCAAGTGGGAGTCCTGAAATTCCCAAAGTTGGGACTTTTGCGACTTTGGGGGCCCATAATTTTGTTTACAAACCTCCGATTGAAATGAGGTCTAAAAAAAAGTTATAACCCTTGTCAAGAGCTTTTTAACGGTATGTCGCACAACACTTAAGCACAAGAAAATTGGGGTGATTCCCAACTTTTAGTGGTCGGGAGTCAAATTGCCAATTTGACTCTCGGCCTTTCTTTTGGCCATAACTTATGTTTTAGGTATCCAAATGGGTGATGCGATCCCATTTCAGACATCTAAGTTCCAAGAAATTTTCAATGATATAAAGAATGTCTCAATCCAATGAGTTTTGACCCTTGTAATCGCCCTCCGAAAATTCAGGAGTCCATTAGGACTCTAACTCCCAAAATGGGAGTTCATTTGGGAGTGCGAGGGTTCATTCCCTCACACTCTTTTGCACTCCCGGGAGCATGAAATGTGATTCCCGAGCTTAGTTTTGGCCTGCACCTTTGTAAACCCTTGCCTTGGTTGCGAGCCCAAGGCTAAGGTTGCGACATGGCGCATAATGAGGCAAATGGGCAATGGGAATTACAAGGTTTAATGATACGTGATGAGTTGGAGGACATGGGACGTTTGGTGCCCATGGGTTAAGAGGTTAAATATGAACATGGGCTTCACTTTTTAAAAATTGCCTACCGTTACAAAATAATCTTAAATCTACAAAGTTAATCACATAATATTAAACAAAACAAAAGAAAAAAACTAAGAAATTTTTCAAGGAGTCTTTTGTTAAAGCATTATGCCAAGGCCAAACCCTAATTTTGTTATAAGCCTATGTGTCATAATCACTAAGTTATTTGATTCAACAAAATGTAAACACTCTAATACCAAAATATTATATTGGGACCTATTTATGCAATTGCAAATAGGTCCCACATTTTTAAGATTGCCTATTTCAACATGGTAATTTTAAACTTATAAAACTGACCACATAAGACTAGACAAATCAAATGGAAAAAGTTAATGAACTATTACAAACAAGCAAGTTTTATTTCAAAAAATAGTTGAACTTTAATTTTGCCATAACCTTCGATATCATCATCCTTACTCTATTGGGTTTAACACAACCTACATACTTTTAAAAAAACTATTGTGCAAGAATTAAGGGCCTAGAAATTTTTAATCTTTTATTCTTTGGACTACCCAACTAATGTAACACCCAACTTCAATAACATAAAAACACCCTAGATTTAATCTCTTGTTTAAAAAAATAAATCTTAGAAAACATATTATTGGTAAATGATTAGTGATTAAATATTGAAACGTTCACACTTACAATGCATTTATATATTTATATATATATATTTCTTCCTTTGTTATTTCTTTAAGACTATGACAAAAACCAAGAAAAATCAAGATTGTGACAAAGTCTCTTTCTATGTAGTAGAAATTCTCTATTGTGCTTAATTTAAATATAAGGACTAAATTCTTGGTGATAAATTTTTTTAAGCTTGATGAAAACATTAAAAAAAGACTCACCACAAAACAAAACCTAGACAAAAGAAAAGTAAAAAGACACAAAACCTATCTTCCCTTAGGCCTTTTATCTTTGTTGTGTTGTTGTCTGTTGATGCTGGTATTGTGGTCGTCACTATCCTCCTCCTTTGCTCCAGAAAGTGGTTGCTCTCATATGTCCCATCATTCTAAGAAAATCTAAAAACTTTAAAAGATTTAAATCTTCATTGGCACTAATTCCTCTTTTCCTTTTTGATTTTTCTTTCCAAGGAAGGGGTGAATGTGGGTTTGAGTGTGATTGAGTTTGTTGGGTGCTTTGTCAACAAAACCATATGAACTAAAAAAAAACCCCTAACTCCTTGTAGGACAATTCAAGTAGACCTAATCACTAAAATGACATTGCAATCAACTCAAGATCCAAACCGTTAGTGTGTCTTACTTGTGTGTGAAGATCAGAAAAATCAAGCAGTGTTCGCAGTTGAGATTAGTTATAGAGTTGTAATAGAGTTATCCGTAAAGTAAGAAAAACACAGCACCAGACCCCTGAGTTTGGTCATACACGGGGTGCGATTAAAAAAAACACCTGCAAACAAAAAAGTACATCAGCATTCAACGGGGGATGAAACTGAGAAAACCATCAATTTTGGTGGTAAATTGAGTTTCATCCTGTCTTTCCTTTTTCCTGAGCACCTTGACTGTTGCTACATGTATTTTCACTGCTCCTAACTGTACAACTACTATAATTAGTCTCGAACCTTGTCCATTAAATGCTGAGTATCGTACTGAGATTTATTAAAATGTCTTTACTTTGCGGATACCACTGAAAGAGGGGATAGGGGGTGGAAGGAGGCCCAAAAGACAGGGTGAAGACAGGGTTACTTTTACGGATAACTGTATTATGTTGAAGGACTTTGGTTTCTTTTAGTGGATTTTTTGAAGATTATATTTTTTGTATGGTGAAATATTTGAGTTTCGATGATTCTTCTTTTGCCTTAAAGATACTTTTAAATGTAAATTGCAAGGCCACAGTGTGACACATCCCTTGTTGTTATTGAAGCCCGGCCAGAGGCCCCAGGACGGGTGCTTTAGGAAACTAAGGGACCCCGAGGTGGGCACCAAGGGAGTCCGAAATTTCCCTAAAGCTCCTGCCTTGGGAGTCCCAAATTTCCTTAAACTCCCATCTCGGGAGTCCTGAATTGCCCTAAACCTCCCGCCCAAGGAGTCCCAAATTTCCCTAAAGCTCCCACCTCCGGAGTCCCAAATTTCCCTAAAGTTTGGCGGTCATAATTTCCAGGAAATACGGAAATAAGGGTACCCCTGGCCCTCTTGCCCCAGGGAGTTTTGAATTTCTGTAAAAGCTAAGTGCTTACATAATTTCCAAATTTCCTGCCTCGGGGGTCACTTTTTCCGTAAAGCTCTTGTTCATGCACATTATGTGGCGTAAAGATTGAGCGTTGCTTTTTATTTATTAATTAATTTTTTTCAAGACGCTCAAGGGGTACCTGATGAATACCCTCCGGGTATCATGGATAAAAATTATAATGAGATGGTCATTGAGCTTTACTAAAATGGAAAGCTTCCTTCTTCTTCTTCTTTTTTTGTAAAGCCCGACAGCCTTAATACCCTTTGTAATAGTATCGTCAAATACACTATGAAAATCGGGCCAGGTTTTTATAATTTGGTGAACAAACACCTTTTTCAAGAGTGGGCCTTCTTGGTACGTAGAAAAGATGAGTGTCGGGCAGCCATTGAGAAAACACTCGGTTATCAACCCAATTATGGACAAATTATCAGTTGGTTATTGATTGGTGATATCTGGGCTGATAACCTACCCAGTAGTTATTTAATTTTCAAAATTTCAACAACCTACACAAATTATTTGAATTTTCATCCAAGTCGCTTATTAATCATAAAACCTTAACACATGTTTATGATAGAAAACAGAAATTATTTTTTTTTTTAATTATAAACTAGAACCTACCCTTTACCTAGGTAGTGTAATCAATGGGTTTTCAAGGTGGGTATTTGAAGCTGACCCTTATGCATAATTGACGGTTATTACAAAAACAAACGGGTAAATTGAGTAATGGGGACATTACTTGACATTGGAATTGATAATTGAGTGGTCTAAATGTTCAAATTTTTGTTATACCCAACCGAGTTAGTTGTTGAAAAAAGCTATAACTGAACACCACTTCTATGTACCTAGCAAGGCTTTTTCAAAGATTTTAGAATAGTGTGGTAAGGTGGCAAGTATCCCTATGAAGATTTAGCTAGATTTGGCTACAAGTTAAGTGAGTTTTGACAAGCAAAATCTGAGAATCCCTATATATTAATGGTTACCTTTTGAAAATTAGTATAAATGTCAAGCAACAGGGGAGGGGAAATAGAGGAAATTTGACAATATAACAATTATATTTTCAATGGTTTTTGTCATATTTTCAGGATTTTATTTAGCAAAATTTCATCATTGAAAAACGGCAAGCACTAAACAAGAGTAACAAATTCAATGGAGCACCAGTCTCAACATAGTTGTAGTACAATGCCCAATAAAAAATAAAAAATTTGAAGTTTTTTTGACTATATTCGAATCATGATTAACATTTTAATTATTTTTTTACACAATATTTTCAATGAAAAAAAATGATTTGTTAGTTAGAATCTCCCCTTTCAACCAAAAGGTTGAAGGTTGGTCCTTCCATGAACCAAATGGATGGAAAGAAAAAACCTTTCAACAATTTCTTCAAGTTAAATGCCCTAGGGAGAAAAAAAATTGGTCCTTCCATGAACCAAATGGATGGAAAATAAAAACCTTTCAACAATTTCTTCAAACTACTTTCCCCGATATGGAAACAAAATGATATCTTCAACCATGTTCCCCTTTGGGAAAGGGACTAAGTTTGCATAGGGAGTAATTTAGAGCAACCCAGAACAAGTTCCCAAATGTTTGACAAGAAATCAAACAAACACTCTTTACACCATTTGAAAGTTCTTGAAACATAAATATCTAACATGATCTTGCATTTTTGATTTGATGTTACAAGCTAAAAGTTATGATGAAAAAATAGTTGAGTGTCAAATTTTCAAATGTTTTTCTTCCCTTGGGAGAAGGCTATAGATAAAGCCTTCTCCTTGGGATTAAGTTGCCCAAGGGAGAATGGCCATTGAAAAATTTGATCCCCGATTTTTTTTCCCATAACTTTTCATTCATAACCTCAAATTGATAAAGCAAGACCATTTTAAATATCTATCTTTCAACAACTTTTTCAATGGTACAAAGAACGTTTGAATTGGACAATATTTGCACCTTGAACTTTCTAATCAAACATTCAAGAACTTGCTCTCCGAGGGAAAATTAGTCCCCTTCTCCCTCCCCAACTCCCTCTACCCCAAGAGAGAAGTCAACTTAATCCCTTTTTAAATTCTCAACTTCACTTTTTATCATAACTTTTCACTCATAATTTCAAATTGAAAAGACAAGAGCATTTAAATATCTATGTTTATGGAGCTTTCCAATAATATAAAACATGTTTGATTTGGGCAATGCTTGTTCCTTGAACTTTTTGATCAAACATTCGGGAACTTACTATGCAAGGGAAATTAATCCCCTTCTCCCAAGGGAAGAAGTCAACATAGTCCCTTTTTAAACTTTTAGCTTTTCTTTTGGTCATAACTTTTTGCTTATAACTTCAAATTGAAAAAGCAAAATCATTTTAAATATTTAATTTGCGAGTTTTTCAATGGTATAAAGAATGTTTGATTTGGACAACATTTACCCCATAAACTTTTTGGTCAAACATTCGAGAACTTGTTCCCTAAGGAGAAATTGCTCCCCATGAGAAAAATTCATAGGTTCCAATTTTAAATCATTTCAAAATCAAAGACATGTCAAGCTTTGGAAATGGAATGGAAAATAAAAATGATGAAGTAATACACAACAAAACAAAATTAAAAAATGTCAAAGGTGGGCTTTGGAAGTGGAACTAAAAATAAAAATGATGAGGTAATACACAACAGAATAAAAGAAAAAAAATGTTCAAAGCAATGGATAAGCTTATACATAATCTACTTGGCATATGGAAACAAGAACTTTCACCAAACTTCCAACTGAAATGGATGGACATTTGGATGAAACATAGAACTATGAAAGAGGTTGGTTTCCTTTGGGCATTGTTGCACCAAGCTCTAGCAATTAATGCATGGAGAGTGAATACTAATCAAACATTGTGGTGGATTGTCCTTCTTGTGTCTAAGTGTTTTTTGAAACATTTGTGCACAAATTTTGGTTATGCTAAGGGCAAGAAAGGCATGGGAGATGGCTTTCACAATCATGTATCGGTTAAAACATTGCTTCACATGATCAACACCCATAAACCTCTTAGTTTATAATATTACATGTTCAACAAAAGGTTGCCCAACAACCTAAGAAATTTAATTATTTGTGATCTCTATTACAAGGTGTTATGTGTTTTGATGCATTTGGATAGAGAGGAATGATCTCGGTTCAATGGCATTAGATGTCATAATTCCAACCTTGAAAGAACCATGTGGGAAAGATTGCTAGATTATAGCAAATCAGAGTGGTAGTTCATCATGCAGAAGATCAAAAAACACCCAATGGAAGAACACAATTTATTAAATAAATTTGAAAAAGTGTGGCATCCCCATCACACTATTTGTGCAAGGGATGGTCATGAAATTCGGTGGTGCTACCAACTATTTGAAAAATGTGTTAGGTTTGAATGGTACTTGGTTGCTTGTTTCTAGTTGGGGTTGAGAATTCCCATGGTCTCCTTGTTGTACTAGTTCATATTTTACAATGGATTTTGTCCATTTTTTCCAAGAAAAAATTTTAAAAATAAAAACCCACCAGCTTCAATTTTTTGAAAAATAAATGGAATAAAAAACCATTGGTCCTTTGCCATATATAATGATTGCCCAATGTGATTGTAGTAAAATCATTTGTCACATTATAATTGTCTCATTTGTCATGTTTATGGACAAGGATTTTAAAAAAACAATTTGATAAATGTTGCAATAGGTTTATGCAAAAATATGAATGGAATTACTCTAAAAAATATAAACTTGTGTTTAAGAGATGTTTTGCATGGTTTGATTTTAGGAAAGGTTGGTTTCATGAACTAGTTTTATGCAAATTCTACCCAAAAGATGTTAGTTCAAATTTAAATTTTAAAAACCTAAACCCCTTCCCTTAACATTACACATTGGTAAATTTGTCAACACTAGGTTGAACAATGCTTATTAAAGGATTGTTAATAGGTAGTAAAAAAAATCTTAAATTAAATAATGTAAAATAAGGCATTGTAAATAGGAAGGTAATAAGAAAAAAAAATCACAACAAGGGATTTATTATAAATATGTAATAAAAATAAAAGTTTAAGTTAATCACCATAAGGGGTGGTTAACATCTTGTTTGTGGGTAGGTAGAAATTGAACCAACCACCAAAGGTAAAGACCAATGGGTTATTAATAATGTTGTGCATTTACTCAATCAATGGTTTCAATTTCAATTGTTTAGAACTTAACCAAAATTGGATTCCAAGTTTTGGAATTGGGATTAGGTTAAGATCTATAAATTGAACGGGGAACCCCCTATTCTTAATAGTTTTAATATGTTTTTAAAAGTAAAATCTAATTTATGTATTGTTCATAAGTGGAACCAAGAACTAGAATTGGAATTTTTAAAAAATAAATGTTAATTTTAATTCCAATCCATGGTTTAGAGTTTAGGGTACATGTCATTTTGTTTTTTCTTGTTTTTTTCTTGTTCTATCTTTGTGGCTAGGATGTAGTCATGGTAATATGTACCACAAGTGTAACCAATGTTTGGTTTTTCACATTTTAAAGTCAAAAATTATATTGATGTTACATATTAACAAGTATAAATTTTTAAACTAATTATTACCATAGGCCTTTTAGTAACTAATAGTTACTAATGGTAGACTTACTGACCTTTATCCAAGTGGTGAAGCTAATGGGATTAAGTAGTTCATATTAGTGAGTGGTTGGGGGGTAATCCATTCAATCATCAAGGAGATTTTGAGGAAGGTATTAAGATAAGGGCCTTTATTTTCTAAGGGTCAATGTGGGCCTTGTGTGGTTTGTAAAAAAGGAAAATTAGAGGAAATGTTGGGGAATTTCTATGGCATTTAAAGACTTTTGGTAGTTGGGAGGAGTGGATAATTCATGGAATAATGTGTTTGTATTTGTGTGTGATTTTAATGTAAAAATAATTGAAGGATTCGATGTGTTTGTTGTATTTTTATTTTATTAAAAAGTGTGGAAGGTAAAATAGTTTGAAATTGCATAAGTAGAGTATTCCCTTGAAATGGTCTTTTTACATTTCTTCTAGAACAAAAAGTAAAAAGGCATACCATTTATTAGCCTCTGGAGTAATAAGTTACTAGTTGCCACATGAAGGTAGTAGCCAATATCTGGTGGTAGAAAACAAAGGGAAAACACTAGTAAGTAGTTGTTTACAAACTAAAAGGTATGGTTATAGGTAGTGAACATTGGTGATGAAGGCATGCAATGTGTTGCAAACAACAAATAGCAAAGGGGAAGGCCTCCCGAGGTGCTGCAAGTGGTTGATAGAGCCACTAAAGGACTTGTAGGTGTGGTAGAGATAGGACAATAGCCATAGAAGGTCTATAGATCCCAACAAGGCAATATATAAAGGCATTGAAGGTATTACAAACCTTTGGAGAATATCCACTCTTGGATGTTGTTTTTCCCATGTTGCCATTCTCGATTTTCTTCCCTTACCTCTTTGGATTAGCCTATTATAGGATGGTAGGTTCGTTCTTAAACATCAAACCCTTACTTTCCTCCTTTGCTTTTTATATGATTCCTTACTTATTATGTGAGTAGTTGTAATAAAGTAAGTTAGTAAAAGGTAGTTTTTGTTTTATTGAGTAATAAAGTGTTGACCTTGTCCCTTTAATTTTACCTCCTAGAAAACAGTAATGATTAGGGGCAGAAACTTCACCCCTCAACACATGTGTTTCATTTGTTTACATGATAACATCACAAATTTATAGGATTCATGGGTTCATTCCAAATTTGTGCAAAATATATTATTTCATAGATTTATATTATTTAAACACAAAAGTCATGTGCATAACTTTCATGTGTAAACAACATGAATAAACATACAATATCCATGTTTAAACAATACAAATAAGCATATGACATTTGTGTTTAAACAATGCACAACATCGATATTCAAACAATACACGTAGATGAATGACATCTGTGTCTATTCCATACAAACCTATGAAAACAAATTTTGCACAACAATTATTGCCAAATTGTGACCCATGAAGTTTGTGACAAATGCATTTAGTATATTATGGAAGCATGTGGTATGATTTGGAATGAATCTAATGAAGATATAATATTCAAAAACATTCATTAAACACTTTAACCAATGCTTTAAGAAATTGTTAATATTCATATGTTTGGGGAGATCTTTGAAACACAACGTATATATGGGGCATAATTTTAAACTTATTTTACATAGCAACATTTTAAAAGTCATATGAAGTTTTTAATGATTTTTTTCAACTTACAAATGTAAATATTTAAAAATATTCCAAGATAAACATTCACCCAAGGGTGCATGGTTGGCTCATGTTAACATGGAAACATCTATTAGTGTTGTTTTTTTTTGCTTTTATTTTTATAAAAAAATTAAAACACATTGATTAGATCTTGTAGATGGTCATCATTTTTCATTATGGATAATTTTAATGGTTTCAATTTTTCATTGTGTATGGCGTATATGTCGTGTTGGTCTACATATTTTTCAAAAATACATTTATGCACATTTTCTTCATTTGATTTGTGTTTTTTTTTTTCTTTTTTGGTTATGTGCATGTTCATTTTCATCTAAAATGATGTTGTCATTCATTGCCATTTTTGTCATGTTCTTCACCTTTTTCATGTTGGCACTCATTGTCATTATCATTGTGATCTTAGTATGATGTTTAATTTTGGTTGTTTTTTTATTGCCCTTTTTTCCTATTTATGTTCATCACCATCATTGCTTTCATTTCATTTTGTCTTGACCATGGTTGTGTTTTTCTCACCCTCTTCTTTTTCTTTTTCTTGGTTTTCATTACCATTGTTGTCATCATCTCATTTCATCCTAACTTTAGTCATGTTCTTTTCTTCCTTGTTTCCTACTAACACTCATTGTCATTGTCTTTATTTCATTTAGTTTCATCTAGATCATGGTCATATTTTTTTCACCTTCTTCCTCTTGGTGGTCATTGCCATTGTGGTTGTTGCCTTGATAATCTTGATCTTAATAATGTTTTTTTCACCCTTTTTTTCTTGTTAACATTCATTGTCAGTATTGTCCGAAGTTTAAGTTCAAACCAACTTGAATAGTTGAAATGTGTTTTATGTTCTTTTTTTATTTTAATTGTAGAACTTGAAAATTTGTGCACTTTGAGAACATCAAATGAAACCACTCATTAGCAAGTTTGGAATGAATGGATTGAATGAGAAAAAGAAGGTTTTGAAGGAGATAAGAAAGTTGCAAAAAAAAGGTTTAAACCCACCGGAACTACCATTTCTTTTTTCTTTGGTAGTGTTTTTTTACCCCAAAGATGATCCCTCCCAAAAGAAATTTGAAAAAAAATTGGTCTCGTTCATTACAAAGCAACTAGTGCCATTGTATTTTGTTGAGTGACCATATTTTAGAATAATAATTATACAATCCTTGTTGAAAATTTCCATTGAGGCAATCAATAATGAATGAATTTTTTTTTAAGATGGCAAACAAGACCAACAAAAAGTTCATTTCTTCAACCTTTGATTCTTATAATTCTTGCATTGTTAATTTTGATTTATGGACATCAAGAGCAAATATCAATATATATTTTTAAATTTTTCATTTTTTGAATGACAAGTGTGAACCTTGTCATGTAACCATTAGGCTTTTCTAAACAATAAAAACTCCTAGTTGTATGGTGGTTTTGTAGGTCAATGATGTGTTTACAAAACATGGGTTCGATGTTTGAATTATTGCATATAAAGGTGTGAGAAATTTCAACCCATTTGGAAATGAAAATTTTTAGAGGTATTTTGTAAACACAAAAAATTGGGGGCATTTATTTAATTTTTGCCAAATTTTTGGCAACTTAGTGTTGTTTTGGTAAGCACCAATAAATGTAGCCCATAGGCATGCCATCAACATTCATGGGGTGTTATGCTATCAACATTTTTAATTTTGTGTTCGTCATAAGTTTTTTTATTGGGAACTTGCAAAAGTGGAAGGTTGTATTGCATGCATTGTCCACTTCCACTTGTGTTGTTTGGGGTCATGCATGTGTTTCATTATTATTATTGGAATACTGTTCATATGCCATCATAAGGTAGGGAGTGTGGGGAAATGTGGCATGTTCAATAATCCAATGAAGTGTATGCCTCATGGATTGATCATTTCTCATATTTGTGCATATTACACTACAAGATCCTTGGGTAAAAGGCTATTTGCCTTCCAATGTTTAAGTAGTTTGTCTCAAAGGTTATAACTTGTTTAGATATGAATTGAAAGGGGACAAGCCTATTGTCCAATTTGTTCTTGCACATTATGTCCATTTGATTTCATATTCTTACATGTTAACATTAAACTTGAATATTTAGTTGAGGGGCCTAGGTTGTAACTCTATGTTAACATTTGTTGTGAGTTGTATTCAAAGGTGATGACCATATTAACTCCATGTTTGGTTGTGATGTGATTTAGAATTTCTTGCCAAAATTCCTTGTGAAATCAAATTGATAATTGATGTATCATGTTTGTTGTGTTCACAACGAGCCCACATTTGTTTGACCATGTGAAATTTCATAGTGGATGCATGAAACCCATTAGCCTAATTTGCTAGGAGCTTTAATAGATGCAACATCCCTAGAAAATTTTCCTAGAAAAGAAGATGATTGGAAAACATGAGAAAATAAAGGATTGGAGAGTGGCTGGAGCACATAGACCATTGAGGTCATTATATGCATTTGCACTATCTAGTTTCCCCCTCAATGTGAACGGTTCAATGTAGGGTTAAAATAACCCCATCATACCATTTTATCCATACCCTTTGTGTGAAGAGCACATGGGTGAATTTATTCCTTAGATTTTTGTCATTTTAACCACCAAATCAAGATAGGGTTAGATAGAATAAAAATATCCTTCCTAACCCTTGGTGCGAATCTAACTCTAGTAAATTTGTTTTGGGTCATCATTCTTGACGGGGTTCTACACTCTTTGCACATGTGTAACTAATACATGCTTCTAATTCTTGGTTGTAAGTCGAACACAATATTTTTGTGGTGGCAAGCTTGTTCCCATATTTGAAGTGGTTGCAACATGATAGGCATGATGATTAGGGTCCAAATTAGGTACCACTAGATGGTGCTAGCCAACCCGCATGCATTAAGTATTGTTGGGTTATACAAGCCATTCAAAGCTAGGTGGGTACTTTGGGCCTAACCTTGAGAATGTTGAGGTGTTGCATGGTCATTGATTTTTCATGTCCCATGTGGTCTAAGGTCACATGGTAGATGGTAACATATTTCATCACAAGAAGGAAAAGGTGGAGAAAAAAAAGAAAAAAGTGTGGGTAATGAATAGTGTTGAGAATGGGTAGGTGACCTTCTTAAAGAAAGGGTGAAAGCCATTTCCTAAAGGGTATTTTGCATGTTGGATGATGTAGGATGGCATCAACATTTGAACCAAAGGTTTGGTGGACAATTTCTCCAAAAAATTCTCAACAATTAGATGTGGATGGATTTCAAGTTTTGGTTGGCCATGAGAAATCTTGTTGTTGCTTTGGTAAAGTCGAACAAGTGACAAGTCTCACCCATGTTCATATTGAGTTCATAAGGTTGGTGGGGGATATAGATGATGATGCTTGCATGAATAGGCATTGAGAATCATTGGACAAGTTGGTAGAATCCATCCATCAGAAGAGATTAGCCTTTGGTGTCGGATTTGGGGCATAATAACTTGGCCCCAACTTGATCCAATGTGTTAGTGACAAGTGGAGTATTATGTGTGAATACGATGGATGGATGTGCATGCATCTAGGGTTGAGGGTTTACCCTTAAACCCTAAACCCTCGCCCCTAAACCCTAAATGAGAAGTTCTAGATCCGGTAAGGGAAGTTTTTAATTTAGAGTTTGAACCAGTGTTAGAAACTATACTACCCTCCCCGGGTATCAAGATGGGTTTTAAGGATAATACCCTCTCTGAAAAATCAAATACCTGATTCTGAATCCTGATATATAACTACAGTTCTAATTTTTTAATTTTAAAGTGCAAAAAGTTGCTGGTTCTTTCATGAGACCCGGTGGTTCTTTGAGGTTTTGAAATACCCAAAACTGGCATTTTGTGGTGAATTTATGTCCATTTTTTACCTGAAATTTTTGATTTCAGCCTATACAAAGGAATATTAATTTCAAAATTGTACAAATATGTCAGATCTTGAACAATACAAGTTGCAGTTTGCCAAATCTCTCCAATAGGTTCCAACAAGTAGGCAAATTATAGTAGAATTTTAAATTTAAAAAAATCATATTTAACTTATAGCCAATTTGGCAAAATCTATTTTTAGATGATCACCACTTTGGCTACCTCACATTGGTTCTTTTATGTTTAAAAATATTATAAGCATTATTAGGTTTGTTTGATTTGTCTTCATTAGCAAAGAATGATTCCCAAAGTTGAAATGTAAGCAAGAGTAGCTTCCCCTAACCCCCTCCATGAATATGCACATAGGTCAATGTGCATTGCCCCAGCCTTGCCGCAAAAACATCACAAATTGAGAGACTTTCTTGGTCCTGTGATCACCATCACAGTTCTGACCCTGAACAACTCTCCTATTTTAGAATCACATGCTTTCATTGCTTGCTTGCTTCACTCCTCCCAATAGGTGAAATGATTTTAGATTGAGGGGCACATAGTAAAGTTCATCACCTCTTTCAGAAACAAGTTTCATATGGGCAATTTGGAACAAGGCCCAGTTCTTTCTAGATTTTCAATTCATAGTTCGCCTTTGGCTAAACCAAGTGAAATAAGCTCACTAGGAACCGTAATCAACCAAACCATGCCCACTCTATAACACGATAAACCTACACAAAATGACACCTTGCAAACATGAGTAAAATAAGTTACATCCTTTAGAGGTTTTTGCCCATTTTGTCATATGTTTCTCTTTTAAGAACTCTATAGTTACCACCAAACACACATGAACAAAATCAAAGGTATGTTTGATGTACAAAACTCTAAACCTAACAATGAACATTCGACATTTTGGAAATTTTTGAAAATCTTGGAGGATCTCTCTCACTCTGAAGGATTAGGCAAAAGAACCCAACCTCTTGAATGCACCCTGATCTCTTGGGAGTCTCAAGGACTAGGTGAAAGAACCCACCCCCTACTCATATCATAAACTATGAACGTTTTAAGGGAAGTCTTGTGGTAAGGGACTTCCCTTACATAAAGAACTGGTAAATTTTGAAAGCCTTGAAGCTCTCTTGCAAATCCTTGTAAAGTTCCAACTTTGCAATTTACACTAAAGGGTGCCCTCCACTTACACTAAAAAAGTTCTACGGGTTCTTTATTTGTATTTAAGGTTATCATACTCTCCACAATGCTTAAGGTTGCTCCCTCTCTGAAGGGAGTAGGCATAAGATACTCTTCTCCTTCGTATGAGGGATATTGATGGGTATAAGATGCCCTCCAAATACCCTATTACCTTGGCCAATTCTATACTAATTATATTATTTGCAGAAATGTTGAAATTTTCAAAAAATATTTCTTCCAAATCAAAAAAAAATTGTGAAGGAAAATCAAGAATATTCAGGAATATTTCATTTGTTGAAATGAAAATTTCAAAATTAATTAATTATTCAATGGACATGTGTTGAAATGGCCAAGGTAGTATGGTAGTTTAGATTAGAAATTTTGTGAGAGTGTTTTTCGAATACCACACACCTTTCGCGCCTACTTAGTTTGTTCAACTAAAAGTGTGTTTAACTACTACACATGATAAAATTCTACAACAATTTTCACACCAACCAAAAATCCAAAAATATTGAATAAATATACCATCTCTCTCTCTCTTTTTCTCTCTTTTCTTTTCATTTTCTCTTTGTGCAATTCCTGTTATGGTGGGCATTTCATTTATCAAAAAGGCCCTCACTTTTTCTTGTGATACCCATTATGTACCCAATGGGTATCAAACGGAGGAAAAAGAAAAGAAAAGAAAAGAAAAAACGATGCAAGGTTTTATGTAATGTAAAGTCCTCGACCAAGAGCTTTACCATATCCGGCCGAGTAGCATGCACTCCGTTGCTTGAAACACCCTTCAGTTTTTCCCCCTTTTCCCTGTGATACCCTACCTGGTGTGTAATGTGCACCCGGCGGGTATCAAAGAAAAGAAAGAAAGAAAGAAAGAAGGCGCAGTAAAAGCCCTTAGCCACGGCCTTTACCGGGATTGCACCTACTCTCCACTTTGCCTTGTGCAAGCCCTTATTCCAATAAAAGCCCGTGCGGCCTTGGGCTTCACCTAATACTTCAAAGAAATTTGATTCATGAAAGAGAGAACATATTGAATAAATGTAAAAACACACACACACACTCTCTCTCTCTCTCTCTCATTTTCTCTTTTTTCTTGTCATTTAGAGAAAGAAATTTGATTCATAGAAGAGAGAACATATTGAATAAATGTACACACACACACACTCTCTCTCTCTCTCTCTCTCTCATTTTCTCTTTTTTCTTGTCATTTAGAGAAAGCAATTTGATTCATAGAAGAGAGAACATATTGAATAAATGTACCTACACACTTTCACTCTCTCATTTTCTCTCTTTTCTTGTTCATTTAGAGAAAGAAATTTGATTCATACAAGAGAGAACATAATTGAATAAATGTACCAACGCACTTTCACTCTCTGTTTTTCTTGTCATTTAGCGAAAGAAATTTGATTCATAGAAGAGAGAACTCATTGAATAAATGTTCTCTCTCTATCTCTCATTTCCTCTCTTTTCTTGTCATTTAGAGGAAGAGATTGATTCATAGAAGAGAGAACATATTGAATAAATGTACTATATCTCTCTCATTTTCTCTCTTTTCATGTCAATTTGAGAAAGAAATTTGATTCATAGAAGCGGGAACATATTGAATAAATGTACTCTCTCTCTCATTTTGTCTCTTTTCTTGTCATTTTGAGAAAGAAGTTTGATTCATAGAAGAGAGAAAATATTGAATATTAAATATTCTCTCTCTCTCTCTCTCTCTCTCCTTTCCTCTTTTCTACAAGAAATTTGACTCACAAAACAGAGCATTGTAGTGTCTTTGACAATAGAGGAATTTGTCTTGTTTGCGCTAGAAACATTGTCATCGCGCGAGAGAGAGAGAGAGAGCGCGGCGGGGTAGATGGCGGAGGACGACGACGATGAGGTCGTTGGTGATGCTCACTGCTTGGCTGCGCATACCAGATAAATCTGAGGCTAATTCTAATGTTTTTTTTCCCCTTGCTATGTCTTCGTCTCATGCTTCTTCTTGGTTCCATATTAGGCTGATTTATGCGAGATTGAGTGGTTGTTGTTGTTGTGCTACTACTAGTCGAGTTGCAGCAGCTGCACCTGAGTCTTTGTGCATGCGCTTCCCGCCTCGGAGTATCGGGACAGCTTTGGAAGTGAATGGCGGAAGGATTTCTCCATCTGAGCAAACCGTTCTTGTTCTCAGGAGAGAGAAAATAAGAAGAAGATCGGACCCTGAGTCAGCGGAGGCGACGTTCTTGAGCACAGATGATGTGCGTACCAGTGGTCCATTGTCCTTCGAAATCTTGTTCAGAGACGAGGCGTTAGTAGCAGGGACAATAACACTGGAACAACAACGTCCTGTATCTGATTCGCTCCAGCAACAAGGAGGCGACGATGGTGTTTACAATAGTAGTAGTTTGGTACAAAAGAGCAGCATCGTTGGACTTCGACGATGGAGTCTCGATCGTGCTTGCGTTGTTGTCGGACATGCAGGAAGTATTTTCTCCAAGCTTCGTCGGCACGACCACAATATTCCGTGTCCATCATCATCATCATCATCATCATCATCATCACCGTTGTCTCCACCTGCTATGGAAGTGTGCCTTGTGGCAAGAAACTTGGGGACGCCCGTTATTCTAATCCAAAGTGTGCATCTCACTGCACCACGACGAGGATCCAGCTGCCGGCAGTCGACGCTGGAAGCCATTCCGGAAGCTGAAGAAGTTGGAAAGCGCAGTAACCTGATGACGATGACCATCACCGAGCAGCAGCCTAAACTGGTGAGTGCAAGCAAACGTCATATCATATTCTGTGTTGTGTTGAGCAACTCCACAGGTGCTCAGTATGTGACCCTGAAAATTAAAAGTTGGATGAAGAAATGTCACGTTATGCCAGTTTGGCTGAGCAAAATGGTTTTGCCTGGCATCTTTGGAGAGCTTTGCTGAGGCTAGTAAAAGGCACAACGAAGCTGAACACATGCCATAGAAGAGTGTAGTAAATATGTTCTTAATGCTGCTCCTTGTTTCTGATTGGCCAATCATAATGATTCGTCCAGGTGCTTTGCTATTAGCAGTCTTCCACCTTTTGCACTCCAAGTCTTAGAGCATCTGCAGCAGTGCTCAGCATGTCACCCTCGAAACATAATTCTCACATTCAAGTATAGGTGGTTATTGGCTTCTTTCCAACCTCACACATTAAATTAAGTCAGGGACTGCAACTATGTGGGACTACTAATAGCAGTCCAACTGGACCAATCAAACTATCTAGCCAATCAAGAGCATGTGCTAGGCTTCGTTGTGCCTTTTAGGAGCCTCACCAAACTGTGCAAAAATGCTGGGCCAATACCATTTTCCTGAGCCAAATGAGCATGCTTTTACTTTTCTTCATCTAAATCTAATTCACAGGGTCACATACTAAGCACCGCTGAAATGCTCAGAGATAGAAGATTATTGTCTCACAATTTGTGAGTGACTCTTGCCTGTTGGGCTTTATGCCTGCATTCATTGTCATGTCACCTTCAAATTGTTGGAGACTTCCTTCTCTGCAATGTTCCTCAACATGACATGAGCTTGTGTGTGGGAGGGCAGCACCCATGGACGGAGAAGAAGTGGTTCTGACACTGGACATGAGAGGAACCCTTTGATATACTTTGTTATGCTAGGATTATAACAAGCAGTTGTCTTGGAGTTTTGTTTTGGGGGTACCAGTTGTATAGAGTCAGAATATGCAGAGATCTGATATCAAGCAACATCATTGGATCCTGAACTGGATCCTGTCTCTTTTGCAACTGGAGCCTTTAGAAAGACTCTCTTGCAGAAGTGCAGGAGAGGAGGTAATTCTAGATAAAATAATCTAGTTGCCTTACATCTTGTAGGGAACAGAGGCCAATCCACTCTTGGAGGTCAGTGGCAAAGCTGCAGTTGGACTAGGTTATGCTCTTGAAGGGGGTGGATATGACCTCACTGAGAAAGCTGCAGCTGGATTGGGGTATGAACTTGAAGAAAGTGGATATGGCGGTGGAGAAGATGATGGACAACTGACATGGTTCAATGCAGGAGTGAGAGTGGGTGTGGGACTTGGATTGGGCATGTGCCTTGGTGTTGGTTTGATTGTCCACACATACCATGCTACCTCCAGAAGCTTGAGAAAAGGTTTCATTTAGCTTTAAAATGACAGCTTTACAAGTTTCTTGTGCTGGTCAGATCCAGGACTTTCTTCTACTAATGCAGTTCTCACAATTTGGCATGCATAGCAAACAAGTGAGCCTCAGTGATGGGACACACCATGGGATCAAGCAATGGAGCAACTGATCTGTCTTATGAAAGAAAATGCTGTCCATGGAAGTTGATGATCAAAGCTGCATTTGGGGAGTGCTTACAGTGCTTTTGTGACATTTTTAGTGTCCACCCATAGCTTGGAAGATCTCCCAGATAGTTGACATTTTGTACATCATATTTTTGACCAGTCACACCTTTTAAGCAGAAAGTTTCATGAGCAGTTCCAGCAGTTGTAGGTGACAGTGGCTGGCACCTTCAATGAAGGCTGAGGAGTATGCTCATATGGTTTCATAGTTTGTTTATACTAAGCAACAATTTGGCTCCTGACCTTGGCATTGTAGTTCATGCATGATGCTCTACTCCCACAGCAATGTGGGGATGGAACTAGGTGACTCTGAATCACATCTAGTGGAGTGCAGTGGGATAGAACCAATTGAGGTTGTTTCGTGTCTTGCTGCAGGGTTCCTCGTCATGCTTTTAGATGGTTGATGCATTACTTTCAGCTTCAGAGAAAGATGGTAAGTATCCAAGAAAGCTGTAAACATTCCTGTACAAATTTTATCAGACACATGAGAGACCATTTCTTTATCAACCTCATAAAAACATTTCATGAAATCTCTATTAGGTCCTACACTCTTTCAATTTCACTTGGAGACAGATGCTTTTTATAAATGATTTCTTGTATGCTTTTCAATTTCTGCAGGGAATATCATCTATCAGGAACAGTGTACAATTTATCACTAGATCTGGTTCAAAGACATGGCTCTTGGGCATTTTCCTCACAGAGCAGGTGCTTGGATAAGAGAGAAACTGTTCGGCAACAGCAGTTACAGGCTCAGATTGAGTCCTAATATGCCAGTTTTCAGCAGGTATTTAACTGCAGACACACCATTGTTAATCCTCTAGGGTGCTCATATTAGTCTTTGTTTCAATAGTTCTCTTGCAGAAGAAAGTATGCATGTGAAACCACAGTCAGTCTGCTAGGAAGTTTTGCCCTAAGTTCTTTGCTAGCCTATATTCTGCAAGCAGATGCGCAGGAGTTTGTTGCCAGGTATGACATGGATCTGTGCTCTCCAGATCCATGTCATCCTGGCAGTTCAACATCTGTGGGCTGGAATATTGCTGTTGATTGATGAACAGAGTGCAGTCAAAGTCTTTGGTTTGTACAAACTGGATATTTATTTGGTGTTGTTAGATGGGTTCTTAGAGGGAGAGGGATTGAGTGTAGGAATGAAATTTCAGAGGGTTACAATTGGCTATATTCTCAAAGTGTCATCTCCATGCAACCTTAAAGACATAAAGCTTATGCCTATGAGGATGAGTTAGATGGATTTAGTCTGTCTTATGCTGATGCCTGAGCAAGCATGACTCTTAACAATCAGTTTCAATGGGGCCCCAAGGAAGAATATCAATCTCACATCTGTTACATGCATGGTACTCCACTGTCTCTAGCTAAGTTATTTCTATTCTTTGTTGATCTGCAACAACAGTCTAGGAATGTTACCCCTAATCTCTTGGACACTTCAAGAATGAGAGGTTCAATAGACTGTTGTCCTTCAAAGGTTGACATTGGTAGGGGAAGAAATGTATGATATATTTTTAATGTTCTCAGAAATGCTCTTTTTTAAAAAACTGGTTTATTTATCTTCCTCTGACCTGTTGTGTTCTGAAATATGTTCTCTACCTTCGAAATAATCCTCAATTGAATAAGTCTAACAATCTTGTAAATGGTGTCTAGTGTGTTGAGTTGTTCCTCATTATTTTGAATAGCTACTAAGTGCCATTATAAACAGAGGAAAACCAAAGGGAAAGTTCAGGGATTGTGATGTTCACATCCCCCATTACTCCCCTGAAGTTTGAACTTGTTCAATGGGACTATTCCCTTCAAACCCCTTTGTAAAGAAGACCCTTTGAGATGACTTCACTTCTGCACACATCATGTGATCTCATCAAGGTTTTGGGTCAGGTAGTTAAAATCAATCCATGAGGAGTGAGTGAGATGTGGAATAACTTATGGGCTACTTTTTCTTTTCCTTTTTTTGCTTCTGTTTTTTTTTTCTTCTTTGCAATGTTGAAAGTTATATCATCAACTTTTACAAGATTACTGAATGAATTAATTGGTGGAAGTGGAAGCAAAAATGATGGCATCAGTTGGTACTAGTGTATAAGTTGAAGGAAGGTGCAAGTGGACAAGGTTTCCGGCTATGAAGGTTTAATCTTGGGGTTGAGTTCTTGTAAAGATATCAAAATCAATTATTGAATTTTGCAACTTGCAAGTAGGAAAGTTGAATAACAAAAGTGTCAACACTAAGTGCACGAAAGCCTTAAAGATGTGTATCTATGGTAATTGTGTCACCTTTTTCTGGTGATGCAAATGTAACATGGAACCTCCTATCTAAGGATATCCAAAGAAGGATTTGAAAGAAAAAGGTCAGTGAAATAATCAGGGTTTTTTTTTTCAATTTTCAACTATCACATGTGTTGGTGAGCATATGAATAAGCATTTAGAATTGAATGGTGAAAATTAGTCCAAACAGTAAGTTCCTGGTGACAAATTGGCCCTGATTTAAAAACTCAGTTGAAATGGGGTGAATTTTTCCCAATTTCTTTTTCCCTCAAATTTTGACAATTATTCCTTGGAATCTATGACAAACTGCGATTTTTCTTGGGGGCTCACTGTGTGAAAAATTCTTCCCGCAAACAAGTGAAAGATCAGTATATGGTGGAAGAAGATTCACCACGAAACATCAAAGGAATGAAAACCGCCAACAAACAACCCAATGAAGTCAAAACAGGTAGGATGCAAAATGCAAGACAAATCGGAGTCAACAATCGTGTCCTTTTTTCTTTGCCAGATTGAAAGACATTCTTCTTCAGGGTCAGAAAGACATTCTTCTTCGGGGTCAAAAAGACATGTCGCACATTTGAGGGAACAAAACAAACCTTAAGAAGGATTACCACCTTAAGGAGGGTAATTATTTGGATGATTTAGGATCACTACAAGAGGAGTTGTGCATGCATTGCAACAAAGGCAATCATTCCTTTCCAAAAAATGTTGCATGCTGCATCCTAAGTTACATCCAAGCCAAAGGAATTGCGGTTTGAAAGGGCTATGAACTAAAGAACAAACAGGCTTTGAAAAAAGGTGTAGGAATAGGAAAGACAAGATGTCAAAACAAGACTAGTCATAAGTAAATTGGATTGCATAAGCAATGAGGGAATTGTGGTTTGCAAGGATAAGGAACTCCAGGACAATCAGAGTTTAGAAAGGAATGTAGGCCCAGGAAAGACAACAGGCAAAAGGTTGAACCAAAGCATTGTTTTGCAAAAGAATGTGGGCCAAGGAAAGATCACAGCCATAGTTTTGTAGGAGAGTTACAACTAGAGTTTTTGATTAGCAGTCCCTGTTGTGACAGCTGATTGTTTTGTGTGCTGAAACCAAAGGGGACAAATGGAAAACTACATCAACATCAAAAGAAAGGGAGTAGATGATTGAGTTAGTAAAGATGATTGCATCTACTTCAGAAATATTGAGGATTTGTTGATACATTAAGCACAAGATACCTTCTTTTTATGGTTCCAGATTCTCGAGAGTGAAAGCACTTGATTCAATCAAGGGATCACTGTGTCACTAAATCATATTCCACATGTTTGCAGAGTGAATGCAATAGAACATGATCAGCTCACTGCCCAATCACATAACAGTGTCTAGTTCATGAAATTAAGCAGTGCTTTCTAGTTTATGAAATTAAGTAATGGTTTTTAGTCCATGAAATTAAGCGATGGTTTCAAGTTCATGAAATTGAATCACAATTCCTAGTTCCTGAAATTAAGTACCAGTTTCTAGTTCTTGAAATCAAGTAACAGTTTCTAGTTCTTAAAATTAGTTTAACAAGAGATCTTAGTTTGAGTGTGCAGGTTTTTCAGATGTTCCATGAACTAATTTTGTGGTTAGCTTTGGTGATTTTAAAGTCATGGTCATGCCTTGGACTTCACCGACTCAACTGAGGCAATTGGCAAGAACATGACTCTTGACACTGATCCTGTCGATATATGGAAGCTATCAAGCAAATGGAATAACAGCTACCAAATGGTTGTGACTGTGGTGATATCTGGAATTATCAAGCAAATGGGATAACAACTACCAAGAGCTTGTGACAAGCCAGGAGCGATCACAGGACTGCAAGAAAGACATAACCCTACTTCAGTCTGTATAGTGATGACAGCTCTATTGCACTGAATTTGTGATATACTGCCCCCCAACTTTGTTCTTGGCAACTCATCTTGAGTACTTGGATCAACCAAAGATAATAATTCAATAAAGACACAATTCAACCCATGGCATTGTTTGCTCTTTTGGATATTGCAGTATATGCTTATTGCCAATCAAACAATCCCTATACATGAATGTGATCATGTGTTGATTGCATGATCAAACTCTCATTCAGAGTCTGGAACATTCTGAATATGATTGTTGAGAGAATTGTGGCATTTGATGCTGTTAGTGAAATGTGTATTTGAAGTCCTAGCATTTAAGGTCTTTAGGTTGCCATCTTTCTTACCAGAAATATCTTCATAGGCATTGATCTTCGTAAGTATTGAGAACATCTCCAAATCTCCGACATAAGCCTGCCTCTGAATAGGACTTAGACATGAACTGTTGTCAGTAAGTTTATAGATATTTCCGATCCAACAACACATCAAGGAACTGGAAAAAGTGAGATATGCCTAACAAAATGGACCCATATTCTGACACCATCACATGCTTTCAAGGACTGTCAAATCAGTAGTGGCTAGAACGCACTCAGGCCTCTTGTACACAAGATATGTAACATTCTTCAAAACATAGGTGCAGAAGATATTCTCTACCTTTCATTGAGTAGGTTCAAATAGAATGGCCACCATTATCATTATCATCAGTAGTCCACCAAAAACTTACTGAGAAGCTTGGACTGAGGGATTGCACATAATGCCACCACTTTGGTGGTATGTACAACATCTGCCCTTCCTCTAATATGCAATCTACAAACTTCAAGTCCTGTGCCTCAGGCCATTGTTCATTGTCTGGGTTGTTCAAATCCACCTGTAAATCCACACAAAAATTTAAACTTTGCTCTGTGGCTAGGTTGTGAAGTCTGAAGCAAACCTCACTAAGAGAGAAAGAGTGAAGGTCAAGCCAAATTCTGAGACTCTTCCCTAGAAGAAGCTGCTAGCAAATCAAATTTTATGGTTACCTGTGAAATGAAAAACTAAGGACTTTAGTTCATGTTAATGAGGCTGTCAAAAACTCACACAACCTATTTGGCATAACATACATATAGACACCATGTGCAGCAGGACAAACTCTAAATCAAAACAAAATGTGCAGCATTCAATTCAGCCAATTTATGAATGGAAAGCCTGCTGTTGATAATATGGTTGGCACCTGACTAGAGTTACATAACATGGCTTCAGCATAAGGGTACAGACACTCTGAGGCCTGATGTGAGTACAGCCTCACATACTTCTGCCCCACCACCTGGACCATCCGATCAAAAAATGAGAAAAAAGGTGGGGGGTATAAAGCACCACAAGTACCATACCTTCATACTATTCTGCATAGAGTGCATCAAATTACAGAAAATGCATCACAGCTATTACCTTTTAATAGTCCAGCCCCTTTCACTAAGCCTTTCAGTTGCAATTAAACCTGCTCCTAACAACTATAGAATAACAAGAGCATTCCCACGTGCACTTTAAAAACTTACTTGAGCTAAGAAATTATGATGAGGGTCATGATGCAGTGGGGTGATGGTTCCTGCAGGGCCAAGCCAGGCATTGATTGAATGCAATTCACCACCTCCCACTGAGCAGTAGTCTGGGATCACAATGTCTGATCGGAGTTGAGGGATCTGCCAATCTTTCCATGCCCAATAAGTACTTCTTTGCACTAACTGCATCTGTGAAATCCAGGAGCATGGTTCCATACACTTTGGGAAGCAAATTCGTTACACACATCAAGTCGCAGGCAGTCTAATAGACTCTGCAATGAGGTCAAGATGTGATCTTCAAACACAGATAGATTACAGAAAAGGCAAATGTACAAAAAGATGTACCTGATCAAAGAGTGGATGCTGAGCAAGATATAGCTGCTCCTTGGAAGAACAGCCAAGCCTTGTGTGCCATCGCTCCATCAATTGAGACAGAGTCATTAGCTCCTGTCTCCACCCTTCAGCAAGATAATGTTCCCCCACCTGTCCCCTCTGTCAATTTCTAATCCTCTTTCATCTTACAAAAACCCACACTGCAATGCAAATAGTCCAAATATACAAAGGCAGATTCTTATTTCTATGCCCATCTGCATCCTAACTTCACATTATAGCTCCCACTACAATCTGCATCACTCATTAGTCCTGTAGTTTCTGGATGTAAGCTAAACAACTCACCTCGACAGGGATGGTACGATTCCCAGCAATCTTCTGTAAATACTTGAAGTCATTCCATTTGGTCAATGCAGGCCAGTGAGACATGGCATCTGTGACAATGACAGGCAAACCTGGTAGGAAATAGTTGCAGAGGAAATCTTCAAGGGATGGATTACATTGCTTCTCTACAAACTTGCATTGAAGGGACCCATGTGGTAGACATTCCAGTACCTGCAAAAGTGATCAGATCAGTTTTAATGCTTCTACTATTAGCAGTTGACCAACCTCTTCCAGTCCCTAAGAATGTACTGAACATACTCATTCCCTTATCAAGCAGGGCCCTCCTCACAAGCATCCAAGACTTAGTCCCTCCACCTAAATAACAAAATTTTTCAAGCCTATGTGTAAATCCTCAAGCACTGTTGGAAACTTGTCATTTGACATGTAACAAGCATAGAAGGTACTCAAGAACATAAAGCTACCTCCGGTGGATCCACTCCAACTGCCAAATGTGATGTATTCCAATGTTGCCCCAAACTCACATCTCCTGCAGTAGAGGATGACAATTTGGTATCCTCATGGACATCTGAGCAGATCTCTTCTGTACAAGACCTCTTATGGCATTGCAATACCTCACCTTCTTCACAATGCAACTCCCCTACTATACTTCTTTCTTCCATATATTCTGACCAATCTGTGCCTTGTTTCCTCTTCAACTGCTTGCTGATGTTCAGATTTTGGATTGTTGGTGTTGCTACTGCTTCCTTACCCTCCTCATCTGAGGGTCCACCATTCTCCTCATGCCCCTCAGCCCCTAACCTAATCAAATGCTCTTCCCTGTCACTGTTGCCCACAGTATCCTGGAAGGAAACAATAGCTGCATCAAGGGCAGAGCGGAACAGAGGACCCCCCATCATCACCCCCAGGTCCAGGTATCGCAATGCTTGATCAAGCTGCCTAGCATACTGACGGTGAGATGCCAAGCAAAGACAAGAGAGCGAGAAAGCATCGCGCCACACCAGAGGGACACTGTGCCAAGCTCCTGTATGAAGTTGCTCCCATGCCATATCATGAGCAGCTTCTGCTGGCCCTTCTTCCTTTGCCCCACCACAAGCTTCTGCCAGCAGCCCGGCACACATAATGCCCCCATTCCTGCACAGCTGTGCTCCTTATTCCAACCCACATCATTATATTGAACTTCATGACTTCATGTACACCAGTAAAATAGCACAATGCATGCTGTAAATAATTGAATTGCATAGAAACAGTGACTCCAATGTGACTGACTTGAGAAGCCAAAGTTTGGGAATGCAGCATAAACATCAAGGAAAGCTAGAGGCATATTTAAGAGATTATAGAGAACTCTCCAAAACAATGCTTTGAAGGCGAGATGACAATAAGTGCAGTCTAACCTAATGAGAGTCACTCACAAGGTGCCAGACCATCACCTTGATCACAAATAGCAGTTGTGAGCTGCTGTGACCACTCACTGACTGCATGAGCTCCCAATAGTGAGAGAAGATAATCATACAAAAATCTGCCAAAAATTTCAGGCAAACCACTATACAAAATCTGCGTCCTGAGTTTCTGTCACATTTCTGGAAGTAACACTAAGACTCAATCATGTTGTTGACTAACACTCAAAAAGACATGGTATTCAAGAAAAGGTAGAACCAACAGATCTCTGACAGGTAAGAGATGAAGAGGGAAATGAGGGACTTACCTGGTCAAGGAAAGGAAGCAGGAGGGATGGAGGGACAGGCAGAGTGAGGGGTTGTGTGGCACTAGCATCCAGGAACACTGGGAGTGTGACCATTTTGCACACAGCAGATATGAAGAGCAAAATTCAGGTTGCTGCAACTAAGCAAAAAAGGATACAAGAATCAAAAGACTTACATATGGACTACAATTCTGTTTGCATTGAAGGAAAAATGCAAACAAAGGTGGGAGGAATTTTACCAGGTACACTCTGAACATGATCATTTGCAAGCGGCTCTTTTAGGATCTGTACAGAATGTGTGATTGTCTCTCCACGCTCTGGATGTGCCATTTTCTCGTTGTATCCAACAGAACTTTGCAAACTTTGACCAAGAAACCTACTTCTAAATCCAAGTGCAAATCTTGCAACCTGAGGTAGAGCAGCACTATCCACATGAATTCAATATCTCGGAACATGCTTTGGATGTGCCATTTTCTTGTTAGCGACCCCAGTTTGGCTTGCGTTATTTGGGTCGAAAAAGTGAGAGTTGATAGGTCGCGGAGAGGAAGGTACGTCAGGAAGGGAGAAGATTTCTGAGAATCGTGACGATGAATCGTAAGTATTGTGGGTCCTGTTGCCGCGTGCATTAGATGTTTGCCTTTTCCTCCGTCAACCCCGCGAGCACAAGTGCGTTCGTCCGTCCGTCGACCTCGGGAGCTCAAGTGCGAACGATAGAGGATCTGCAATGCGACGCGCGCACGCGGGAGAGCGCCCGTGAGAGAGAGAGAGAAAGGGTAGAATAGCAGCTGATGGAGGAGGGCAAGTACGTGATTTTGTTGCAGGCGGCGGTAGTGAGGAGAAGAAAAACAAATTGGAGATGAGGGAGGGCAGTATTTTGTCCTCGCCTTAAGCTTTGGTAAGCTTGGTGGTGGTTTAGGGTTCCCCCCATGACTGCAGCAATACCCTTTGCGTAGGACAAACCTGGAAAGGAAGAGGTTTTGAGGGTTGCAGGATGCGTAACACTAGTGGACGTGAGGGGCAAGCGGTACCAGGAGCTGCAGGAGGATCAGTAGAAGGAGGAGCACAAGTGGGTTAAAAAAGTGGAGAAGAGACAGGTCAGAAAGATGGTGGGGGGGGGGGGGGGGGGTGGGGGGGCTGGCCGGGACCAAACGGGACGGGGTTTTGTTTGTTCCGGAGCTGCTACTTCTTCTTGGATCGGTAGAGTTTCGTTTACAACAAGGTTCCATGATGGCGAGGCAAGAGATGGACGGGTAAGGATGTCCGTCAGGATGTGGGAGGTAGAGTCTAGAGACAGTCTTTGATCTGTGAGCTAGGGTTTCTTCGGGGTGAAGATGAGAAGCCTAAGACTAACTGATGGAGGATGCAAAGGAGACAGTCAAGTGCATGACTAGTCAGTGCCATGGAGGACAAGATTAGTCCTTCTTCCTTACATGAACAGCACTGTTAAGGCAGCTCAGCGATAACAGAGCCTCCTCCATCTTCTAGGTGCTTTTTTCTCTCCATACCACAGTGATGGCATGTTGCACTAAGAAAATGGGCTGTGGAAGAATGATGGAAGATGCTACAAAAAAATGCAGGTGTAAGCAAGATAAGAACTACTGATCCAGGAACACAAAATTCATCTGGAGATGTTTTCAAAGCTTGTTGTTCCACCTGAGCATCCATTTCAGTAATGCTCCAATGCCTTAATTCTGCTGCTGTTGTTGGAAAGTATGTGTGGTTTGAGTCTAGTCTGATGAAGTGGGTTTTTTACTTATGAATGCAGCAATCATGTGTCAAAACTTGTTGATCCTGCACTGGAGCCTTACTTCAAGCCCCTTGACTATGTATAACCCTAGCAGACATTGAAGAGCAGCTGGAGTTAGCTAGCCAGGAGGAGAAAGTGCCATTGTATTTAGGGGACTAGGTGAGACAAAGCTTGTGGTCTGCATGACAGTTTGCTGTTACTGTACATGAGAAGCTTGTATATGCAGCATGGTTATGGTGTGAGAAAAGGGACAAAGATCTGAATGACAATGGCTCATCAACCTATTGCAGTGGCAGGAAACTGGAATGTCTGGACTCTGCCATGGCACATAGCTTTGCACCCCGGCTGCCCTCTGATGCTTGTTCCTGTCACAGCTCAACGATGGATCCGTGTTCCAGCATTTGTGGTTCTGCACCTGTTAGCAGCAGAGTCTCAAATGACATTGCATCCACATTCATGGAGATATAGTGCAATGCAACCATCATAAAAATGGCGGCTCTTTCCATTCCATTCTTATAAGAAAGAGATGTCATTTGTGCAAAGCAAATTTGCTGAGATGTATGTATGTTTTGTGACCGACTTGCAGAAAGTCCCAAGAGGATAGATAGAGATGCAATGATCTATATCTCCATGTAGCTCTAGGGTTTTTTGGGGTGGTTTCATCTAAACCAGGACTCGGAGGCTCTATTGAAAAGTAAGAACCAGATGACACTGATATTTTCACTATATCGAACATCTACATGTATCCTAGATTTTTCTTTAATTGGATGAGTTGCAAGTGGTCATTGGATATTAAGATTAGATTGTCCACAGAAGGTTTTTCTTTTCTTAAAAAAAAAAAGAATGTTCGAATTTACACTAAGAAATGATAAATAAATAAATTTAAATTGTTGCCGAAGTGGAAAAAATAGGCCCAAAAACAAATGTTGGACTCCACATGGAGAATGATTAAGATGAAAGCTATTAAGTTCTCTGGTATCTAAAATTTCAAACCATTCCTTTCTAAACCTTTCATGAATTCTCCGGATGCAAATGGCAATCATATAACCTCCTGATGTTGGTTGTCATGTATTTTCTCTTGGCAACTTTGTCACAAAAAATGTCTTTAAACCTGTAAGATGCTCAGCATCCATGTTGTGACTCCTTAAGACAGCATTCCAAAAACCCTGCCATTTGTGTCACCTGGAAATTTCTCTTAATACATTTATAGATTGTCTACCTGTTGACACAATAAACCCTTCACAGACTTGTGATGTGGGTTTTTTTTTCCCCATTTCCCCTATTCTACATGTTTGTGATACAGTGTCCTTTTGTCTACCCTGGATTATCTGTATACCCTGCCCCCATCTGGATTATCACATGTTTTCAAGTATCATCAGCATGTGGTTTTCCAAGATTCTAGATCTCTTGGATTTTTCCCTCCAGAAAATCAGCCTCCATCTACCAAGAGCTTGGATGGCTTCATTCTCTCTGGGATGTAAGAATATTCAGGGATTCCAATTGAGCAATCATCTGATAGACTGTTCCACACAAACTTTGCATTGAATTTATACGCATCCCTGTTCCAACATTGCCTGGGCAACCTGTAAGAAACCAGCAATGTTGGCTCCATGTACCAGTGCCCTGCCATGAACACAAGGAAATTACTCAGATGAGGACTGAAAGACAGCTCCCAAGGCCATTTGGATCCATGAAAGGCCTTCCAAGTAAGAATTTGTCAAGAAAAACATTTTGCTTGGGGAGACCCAAGTTGTAAGGTTGAGGATGGCATGGAGGAGCTCTTACTCAGGATTGCTTTTAACAATTCCAAAATCAGTAGCAGCCTTGAGAGACTTCTGATATATGTCTTTCATGGTCTCCTGTAGCTTATTGTCAACATCTTCAGGAGTCCATTGTACACGATGGGTATTTTGCAGCATCTCCAGACCTTGGATGGCAACCTGCCAGCCATTCAGCAGACCTTCATGAGAAATCCTGTTTTCAAAACTTACACACCTTACACCATCAAGCCAGCTTCATCAACTTCTAGTGTTGTTCCAATACACTGAAGACATTGTGGTGAGGACTAAAGATTGTTTCCTCAAAAAATGCAATTCCTACCCCTCCAGCATTTGCAGCTTTGCCAGGCCCAAACACAATTTTTGACTGCCGAAAAACCTCAATAGCTTCACTTGTACAAGGCATATTTGCACCTGCATCCAACCAACCACATATCACAAAAGAACATCACAAATTAGGTGCCTACCAGAGCAGTGGCAATACTATTTGTCAAAAACAGTAATTGAAGGCAAAGGCCATCTCAACCCTATACCCTATACCCTATACCCATAAACCTCCCATTCTCTATGTCAAGGAAGGGTTATTGTAGATGTAGCTGGATAGGTTAGGTTGTTACCTTCAATGACAACTTGGCATCCAGCATTCACTAGGGCCATGGCATCAGCATGATTGAGCTCATTTTGTGTTGCGCAAGGGAATGCAACATCACACTTCACCGACCATGGTTTACTGTCATTGAAGTATTTTGCCCTCGGATAGCTTTTAGTGTAATCTCTGCAATGTCACACTTTCCCATTAATAACACAACACCAGGGGGCAAGAGCAGTTATAAAAAAGGAATGACCCACAAGAAGTATTTAATTGATGAAAATGTCATTCCAGTCTGTCCATGGAAATTGTGTGCTAAATCCTTACCTTGGTGTGTGCATTTTCATTTATCACATTCCTCCTCTAAGACCCTAAACCCTAAATTCCTCCACTCAGAGAAAAAGTAGACAGCAAGTGGACTTCACCGAAGGCTCTTATTATGGATTTTGATATTGCGCAAGAGGGCCAGCTTTCCATAATCAAACCCTTCATCATCCAACAGATATCCCCTTGAATCTGCAAGTTGCCAAAGAGATGGGCTATCAGGAACCCTTTTAAACATGGTTTTCTTAAGATAAGAAATATATTTGCCTACTTGCACTTAGGTTTTGTCATCATGCACACTTACAGTTCTTCCCTTCAAATCACTTAAGACCTTGGTAGAGGTACCATAAATTCCTAATGCATCAGTGACCTGGGTTGGCCCAATAGGATTGAAGGTCTTAATTACAATTACCTTACCTGAAATCGTCACTGGAATAGCACCAAAAGTAATGAGTTTCTCCAGCACACATGTAGCCACTTTCCCTGCACCACTGACTACACACCTGCATACAGGCACACATTTTGTTCATGAACAGGGTATTTCAGACAATATGTTTCTCATGTTTTGCAAGATTGGTATCTTCCAGAGTTGCTACTTAAGATAGCATTGTATAAAATCCCAGAAACTGAAATGGAATTGAATGAAACAACTCAAAGCATGTATCTCTTCTTGATTTCAAACAAATCTCCTATTCAGACAGGTAAGGTAAGCTGATGATTCTTTGTTGAGTATATGAGAGGACAAACCTGAGACCTTTCAGATCCTTGTACAAATCAGCAAGGACTTCCTTAGCATAGAACACCTGTGTGACCCATTCCATGATGCATCCATCCATCAACACCAGCAACTACATACTATGACAAAGCTTTTTCCAAACACTAATTGCACAGAAAATAACTTGGGTCATTTCCCAATGTGAAGCAGAGACTGGACCAGGTTTCTAGATACTCTTTCTGAGAAGCCCTTTGGGTTAGGAGTGGAACATTGACCATCATCAATAAATCACCTGAATTACTTTTCCTCCAGAATATAATTATCCTTCTTAGCAAAAGACTCTTGATGTAGGAAGAAGAAATCCAAAGCAAGATATACAGATGTGTCACTTGCTTTCATCCTCATGTTCAGCCATTAGACCAATGTATCACAAAATAGCATTGCATAACTCAATCCTATAATGTTCATGATTACACACTTTGCCTCTCTATTTCAAGCTAAGAGCTCAGCAGACTTCAGGAATCATAGGCATTACCACACCATAGCCTGTAGCCTCTGGCCGCAGGTTGGAAGGACCCCATTGAACACCTTTGGCACCTAGCATACCCTGCCAATGTTTGAAAATTGTTGTTTCTGTGAGTAACCCATTCATTTCTCTCAGCTTGTAAACAGATAGCTCCATCCAAACTGGACACATAGTCTCACCACAGAGCTATGACAAGCCAGGTTTTAATATGACACAGCAAAAACTGCAATAGCTTTCCCTGTGCTTCTTATCCACGTGGACTGTGGAAGAATCAGAATTTGTGGAAGGACTTCATTGACCAGCCAAACCCCAAAATATTTTTAGAAGTTTGGGTTGTTCTCTAGTTTGCTAGAAGATCACTGACTTGACAACAATTTGGGAAGAAAAGACACTTTGAGGCACCTCATATTGGCTCGTCAGTCGTCGGTACTGGCCAAAGAGATACCCAATCTCACGAGGTCCAACTCCAATATCTCCCAAAGGAGTATCCTATAGGAGGCAATGACTTTTGGTGAGTCACAATCAGTTCACTGGCTGTGTGACAAGAAATCATACACCCACAAAGACATCAACATTTTTACACTTAGCAATGTTGTCCAAAAGATAAGAGGCCTTGACCCTAGTTCTTGAGAAAGGCATGGATTACATACAAATATAGGCGCCTGATTGGGTCCAATGTGGCGATACAGCTCTTCCATGAAGCTCTGACAGAAGCGTACAATCTGCCACAAGAACCATCATTCAGCTGTGTACACACATTTTACCCAAAAGAAAAAACATTTTTCTGTGTGAAGTTCACCTAATAGTGCCACAACTGCAATTTGTTATTAGAAGGAGAGTCAAAGAGGGTTGACAGAAAACCCAATTCCTTTTTTATCATGTTTGCCTTATCCTTCGAGAATTCAAGAATAACAACAGAAGTTTAGCTGAGAAAATATGAATCTGCAAAAATCTCCATATAGAGAAGAATCCACTATTCTCCGTCATACTTGCAAAGGGAGTGAGGCTGGTGAGGAATGATAAGAGAAGATACTGACTTCATTCTCACTCTTCCCCTTTGGATCAAAATCACTGCCTCCCTTCGCACCTCCCAAACTGAGGGATGAAAGAGAATTCTTTAAGGTCTGCAAACAAAAAATCACATAACTGGAACCCTTTAGTGTGAAAGTGGTCCAAACCACACGACCAGTTATTGTCACCTCTGAGCAGAAAAATGTTAATTTTACAGTACATCATCCACAGAAAATGATCTTAGACCTCATCTGTGGACGAAACCATATGCTTGAAAGAAGTGGGTAGAGTAGATCAAAACCTGCTCAAAAGCAAGGAACTTCATTACACTGAGGTTCACAGAAGGATGGAAGCGAAGACCACCCTTGTAAGGACCAAGGGCTTGGTTAAACTGAACTCTAAACCCCCTGTTCACATGTGCTTCTCCCTTGTCATCGACCCAAGGTACTCTGAATATGATTACTCTTTCTGGCTCCACCATACGATCTAACACATGTGCAAATCTGCCATGAAACAAAACTGCATCAGATATCCTTGATTCTCTACCATCCTCTTTATGACTTCTTTGTTTTCTGTATCTGAGACCTGTCCCTCAAATGTCAGCTGCAGACTCTTAGTGGCTGGCACAGGTGCCTAGATACATTGAAGAAGCTTAACTTAGAGCATCCCTGATGGTGCTCAGTATGAGACCCTGCAAAATATTCCTAATGTCCAAGTTTAGTTATTTGCTTTTTTCCAACCCCATCTATGAAACTAAAACTGGGACTACAAATAGGTGGGAGACTACTATTAGCAAACCACCTCGACCAATAACTATGATTGGCCAATCAGAAACAAGGAGCAGCAGTCAGATCATATTTGTTACACTCTTCTTTGGCAGGTGTTCTTAGGCTTTGTTGTGCCTTTTACCAGCCTCAGCAAACTGTGCAAAAATGCTGTGCCAAAACCATTTTGCTTACCCAAACCAGCATGTTTTGACTTTTCATAATAAAATTTTAATTTGCAGGGTCACATACTGAGCATTGGTGGAGTTGCTCTGAGTGTTTTGTGCACATAAATTCAATTCGCATAAAGAGACCCTCTCAAACAAAAAGCACAGCAGAGTGGCCATACTGGGGCATTTTGGAGAGGACGGGTTGTAGAGAGTGCACCACTTCTTGAACAGCCTGGATAAACTCCAGTTCATGTGGATCTCGTTGCAGAATAGCTGCTCAAAAAAATCCACAATTTCACAAACATGCTTTATGATTGCAATAGAAATGAATGTCAGCTGACATGACATGTGCATTCAATGGTAAGGCTCTCATATGATCATGGATTAAATCCATCAGCATGAGTTCCTGACCTTACAGTGACAATATACCACCTTTGCAACCACACATCCAGACTGCTGAGGTGCTGAGCTCATATATAAACCCTAAACCTGGTGCTTAGCTCATATATATCTTGAGAAGTAAAGAGAGACATAACTAACTTGTCATTACAGCATGCAATAGATAGGTCTCACTGCTACATTGTCTGCCGAGATCTGCCACATGAAATACCACCAAGAAAAACCATCAACACAAATCTAGCCCATCATTTCTCCATATATTTCTAAATTTACTACAGTCCATATATGCATGAAAAATCTCCAGCTATATCCAGCACAATATGCATTATTGTTTTTGAGCCCATATCTTGTCAATGCCACTGTGATCTAGAGGAAGAAGCACATATGCTGTGTCCTTAATCATTAATCTCAAATGTGTAAGCAGCCTATTTGAGATCATCCACAAAACAGAAAACTCTCTGAAACTCGTACACAACAGGTTAGGAATGATGAAGAGGTGAGTCCCATGAAACTTGTAAAGAAAAGCTTGATGAAGTTGCAGAGAAATCTCCACAACAACAATTAAAGGTAACACAACAATGAGTGCAATCATAACCTCATGAGAGTCGCTCACAAAGTGACAGACCATCACCTTCATCACGAACAGCAGTGATGAGCTGCCATGACTACCCACCTAGTTCATCAGCTGCCAACAGTAGGTGTAGATAAGGATATAATAATCTGCCCAAAAACTTGGGCAAACCATTATACACAATCTGCATCCTGAGTTTCTGTTGCCTTTCCAGAAGCAATGGGAAGACTCAGAAGTGATGTTGGCTAGCACTCAAGAGACATTGCTAATCAAACTTGTAAAGAAAAGGTCATTTGCAGTTTGTGAGTGTCATACCACATTCGCCACTGATTGGATACTGCACACCTTGCCTCCCTGCAAAGGTCCAGAGGGTGAAGAAAGCAACGCAGCATCAATAAAAGATCAGTGTAATTCTTGAAGAGGAGCAGTGTTAAACAGATGAACCTCAAGGGTAGGCTTCTGCATATTTCCACTAAAAATCATACTGCAAAACCCAATGAAAACGAAGAACCGGCTGCATTTTGACTTTCTCTCAATGTGATGGCTTCAATTTCTGAATGCCAAGTTTTCAAGACTGATGACTTAGATTCTTCACCTTAGTTTGAACACATCTTGTCATGAGAGGATGCTAGAAATAGAGTGTCAGCAAAGTGAACTCGAGAGTATCATTCACAGAAACTCTGGGACCGATGAATTCTTGAGTCTACTACATTCAAGATTGTTCCCATAATTTGCTCAGAAAGCTTGAAGTAACTCGACATGAGCATTGCTGGAAAGGGGTGATCAGCTCATCAAATGACTGATGGCAAAAGCATTGAGACCGAGGTTTACAGTGATCATTCATCTTGATCCTCTGATGAGCCTTTGATCACAGTTTGAGGACACACAAGCCCAGAGGATGAACAGCCAAGACCCAGAGGACATTCATTGCAGCAAGATTTTGTCAAATCAGCACTGCTTATCTTGCCCATCTTGTAATGCAGAACTGGCTTGTTCCCTATGTCTCGTCTCCTCTTGTCTCCAGGCTTAGAAAAGCATTCAGAATGCAGTTTATAGTGATCATTGATCTTGATCCTCCTATGACCTTTTGATCACAGTTTGAGGACACGCAAGCCAAGAGGACAAACAGCCAAGACCCAGATTACATTCATTGTAGCAAACTATTATCAAATCAGGAACTGCTCATGTTGACATTATGTTGATGCAGAAATGGGTTGTTCCTATTATGCTCCTCGTCTCCAGACTTATCAAAGCTTGTAATTCTCAAAAGACCAAATTTTGTATTCATTGGTGCATCCCCTATTGTTTGTGAAAAATGAGGGCTAATGTGACACCATCCATGAGAGCTAATGTGACACCATGCCCATGCGAGCTAATGTGCCACCATGCCCATGAGAGCTCATGCAAGAGCATTGATCATACAGCAAGAAGTAAAAAGAATGAGGGAGATCCATGGGCAGTGGGAAGTTGTGCAGTGAGAAGCTGTTATCAATTCGATGTTTTGACATACCTTTTATAAAACTAGGTCGATCAATGAGGCCTAGGGTTTTGTCCTTGGAGGCCATCTGTAGCCGCAATGCTTCTTTATGAAGCAGACTGTTGTTATGTTCTTCCAAGGCACTCATTTGCATGTTCCGGCTGCCTTCATTGCCATAGGGATTCCGTCTGTGCTTTCTGCCATATTCCTTGCAAACCGAGCAGAAAATGCGATGGGCAGTGCCTCCTTCAGAAGCTGCAACATAGGCCCACTTGTAAGTCTCAGCCCACTCATCCCGCCACTTCTTCACCACTTTCTTCTTTTTCCTTGGATTTGGTTGCTTGTTGATGCCATGCTGCTGCTGCTGCTCAATCAGGGGATGATGATGATGATGATGTGCATCAGCAGTGAACTGCGGTGGTGATGGTGGTGGTGATGTTGCTGATGCTGCTGCTGTGCCATCATCCTCTCCGGGTCCCAGTTCCAAATCTATTTCCTCAACCCCTGCTCCCATCTGTCGCACTGCCTGCACACCAGAACAAAAACCCACCGACCCATTCTCCTCAAATCCTACTAGCTACAAACAAACAGTCTTCAAGGTGCTTCTTCTGTGAGGTTCTGCTCTCAAGGGCAAAACGGGAAAACCTCCTTCATTCCGACTGGGGCTTGAACTGAAGTCTACAACAACCTCAAGACAAAACCATCGCAACCTAAATGGCAAACCGAGCAAGAGAGTTGCATCAATGCTTGAGGCGGAGCTTACTGTGATCACAGTAGTCGGAACGTCCCAAAACGCGCACATCAAATCCAACTTTCTTCTTCAAAGAAGCGGCAATGCTCAGAGTTTGCCAAAAACCGTAACACAAATTCTCTGCGATGGGTTCCAGATTTTCTCGCTAAAACAAAAAGAAGCGGTAGTAATCGTCATATCTCCAACCAATTTCACAATCCGCAAAACAGGGGGAAAACCAAAGGAAGAAGAAGAGGAGGAGGAGGAGCATTCTCTCGTCTTTCTTCCCCTCCGCCCATTTTTTGTAGATTCCCGTTGTCAACATCCTACCCAATCTTTCCTCCGGTCTCAAGAGGAGCTGACAAAACGCCCCAGTCTTCGTAGTCGTTGTCTTCTTCCTCCTCCTCCTTCTCCTCTTTGTTCTTTCATTCCCATCATCGCTCGCGTGCACTCGTCGCCATCGCCATTTCCTTCCCCTTCTCCTTGAAGTCCCCAGTCCGTCGTCCCTCTGCTCCACGGGCACGGGTATGTGACCGGGTCCGCCCCGATCGACCACCCGGGCCGGTCCAAGCTCGCGGCGGGTGGTTTCCGGTCCACCCGGCTGCCCGAATAATCATGATTGACTGACCCCTCCCTCCCCACCTGCCCAAAAAACAAAAAAAAATCCCTAAACTTAGAAAGTGCGCCGGGTTTTTTAAAATATTATTATTTATTTAAAATTTTGAGTGTTCAGGCGGTTTTTCAATTTGAATAACCGCCGGTTCCTTTTATTTGATCAAATCAGAATCCAACCTGCTGGTTCCAGGTACCTATTTGGAAAACAATTCAGAATAAAAGAACCAGTGCTTTTCTTTTCAATTTTGTGATGTCGTTCAGGTGGCAATCGTTTATAAGTATGTTTAGCCAAATTTGGTGATATTAAAAATATGAAAGTAAAAAAATAAAAAGTAGCTGTTTCAGATCGTTGGCAATTGTAGTGATTTTTGGCAAGTTTTTAGAGCTTTTTTGGTATTTTGGCAAATTGCTTTCAAAAGAACAGGGAATTTTTATAGAATATTATTTTTTTCAAAATACTTTTTGCAAACTGGCAAAATTTTGCAACAAAAAAATGACTGCAAAGAACTGTTGATTTCCGGATATTTGAAGAAAAAAAAAATCCATCAAAGAACAGTTGGTTGCGACTATTTGATCAAAATCATAATAAAGAACCTCCGGTTCTGTTCAGTTAAAATGGAACCAGAGAACCTCCGGTTCTTTTTGCTTCAAACCCCTCGCTAATTGCCGGGTTTCATGAAAGAACCGGCAGGTTTCTGGATGGTTAATTGACTTTTTCCACAAAATTGAGAACTGCAGTTATATATCAGAACCGGGTATTTGAGTTTTTGCGAACCTTGTTTACATATTGGAACCTGCATATTTTTTTATTTTTGAGAACCGCAATTATCAACCCTAAGAACCACCCTGATACCCAGTGGGGGTTTGGTGCAGTTTCTAATAACCACCTCACAACTGGTGTTTTGCCGTACATAAAGGTCTGGGGTGGCAGATTATATTACGTAATCTTCACATGATGATCATACATATGTAATAGTGACCAAATGTGTCAATTGAAATTTTATTTATTTATTTATTTATTTATTTTGTACATTGTTGAATCTGTCATCCCAGACATTACCGTCATGGAATGGCCTCGTCCTTGCCCATTCTGTTGGGTGCGTTGCCTAGTTAGCCCTAACAGGTTGGGATGATGCCTTAGCGGACGTAATGGGCAGGGGCTTGACCATTTGATGGATGATGGTACATAAAGGATTTTAATTGTCATTTCTGCCTATATACCATAGCCTAGAGTCAGTTTCCACATGGACAAAACAAGTAATTGTTTTTTCAAAGAATTAATTCATTTTTAAAATTTGGAATTATTGAATTTTCCATGATATTCACACATGAGTAATGAAATTATTCAGATTTTAACCTATCCAAATTTGCCAAATTTAGATGAATAAATAATTTCCAGATTGCCAGATTTTTATGATAAGTTCCAGTAGGTAGCCAAGAATATAGAAGGAACTTTTTTTGTTTTTTGAAAAAAAAATTCATAGCTGGTATGTAGCCAAATTTGGCTAAATTGTTTCCTGGATGGTGGGTAGACATGAAACACTTTTTCAATTGGCTTCTCTGTAGCCTAACTGATTTTTCTAGTAACAATAATAACCACCTAACCCTTCCCTTCCTACTAACCTACAAGGTTGGTATGGACAGGGCAGACCAGGGTGCACCAGCACCTACACTGGTATCTTCACCTTCTTTCCTTCTTAGTTGAGACCTCCATATTTTAACCTCTGAGATGTTAAGGTTTGAACTCAGAGACCCTGATGTCATGCTGCTCTAGTTGCTGTTGGTTCTGGCCTTGAAAACTAAGAAGGCCACTATAACTTAACCCCCAAAACAGGTTGCCCTAAAATTTCCCGCAAACTCCCAAAACAGGTTGCCCTAAAATTTCCCACATACCCGCCCTCTCCCCAAGTTGACTTTCTATGGGCAAACTCCGGTTCCCATAGTTTTCAGCATGGGTCAAAGGTCAACCCCTTGTACCCAACTGCTTGACTATGTCAAAGGGATGAACTACATCCCCAAGGGTGATGGGTCACTGGTATAGTCCATTCTGGGACCCTGGGATCTCCAAAAAAAAAAGGGTCTTGAGTTCAAACCCCAGTAGTGTGCAGGTGAAACTCCTCCCTCTCCCAATGAACTGGACTTGGACTGGTGCTCTCAGGTCGGGTCTACTGTTTGTTGTTGTGCTTCCAAAAAACAAAAAAAAGGCATGAATTAGTTGTACTGCTTGAAAGTTGCTATCATGCAGATTTCTAAGTGTGTAGACTTTGAATGCAACCTTGGGATTTGCAATCCCATTCATGAATGAGCACTTGGACCAAATTTATAGCTAAGAGCATCTCCAGCAGTGTTCAGTATGTGACCTGCGAAAATATATTTCGCATCCAAGTTTAGTTATGTACGGCAACCGCACCCATCAAAACTGAAACTCGGACAACAAATAGGTGGGGGACTACTGATCGCAAACCACCTGGACCAATCATTATGATAGGCCAATCAGAAACACTGCGCTTACACTCTTTTCTGCAAGAGCACAGCACTGCTGCCCACTTTACCAGCCACGGCACCATGCGCAATTATGCTGAACCAAAACCATTTTCCTGAGCCAAACCGCAGACGCTAGATTTTCTTCATCCAATTTACTCTGGAGGATCACATACTGAGCACGGTTGGAGATGCTCCAAGGTTTCAAATAGGAGAATGTTAAATTAGCAATTGGTCTTTATTGCATTTTGTACTGCCTGCATCTTTTTTCCTTGTCTGCCCTTGGCCCAATCCATATTTGGAGAAAAAGATGGATGATGCCCAAACATAAATTTTGGGTCATGTCATGCACACTTTGGGTGTGTAATAAATCCAAAAAAAAATTGTGTCTGGGCAGCATCAAGATGTGTCCAGTCATCTGGTTGGGGGAATTGGGCAGTCAGGGAAAAAAAAAGCAGACAATACTTTCTGCAATACGGACCCATTGCTGATTTAACACCCTCCTCTCAAATAGATGTAAAATTATTGTAAAAAAGGACTTAGGACCTTCCGGGTTAAAAGCTATTGATACAAGAAAAAAAATGATTTTGGAAGTTAAATGGTACAGAATACCAAAAATGATGGGTATGATAGTGTGATTGATATTTTAATTAGTTGTAAGTTGCGTCCAAAGTGATTTTCTAGGGGTAATTTGGCTATGGACTTCCCTAATTGACCCATCATCAAAAAGAATAACCATACTATGAACACCCCTCCATTAGAACACTATGTAATCATCCCCTTGAGACTAGCTATATAGGTAAGAAGAATAGAATTATGAAAAAAAAGGGATATAGTTATATAGGTAAGAAGAATGGAATTTGGGGAAAGGATATGTGATAAGAGGTGGAAGTGATTTTTTTAACCCCCCAGGACCTAGTCCCTACCTAATGTGTTTTTTTTTTTTGGGACAAATTTTCAAAGCAAAATCCAGTGCCAAAGGTACAAAGGATTTTTGCGAAAAAAATTTGCATCAAAGTCACCAGATTTTGAGGGGAAAAAAATTCTTAAATTCCCATATTTTGACAATTTATGGTTTTCCAAATATACGAGGATTCTTTAAGTTTTGTCTCTGGCCGGATTAGCCAAATGTGGCCAAACATAGGGGAATTCTCATAGTTTTTGTACTTTTCTCTGTAGCCAAATTTGGCTACTTCCTCTTGTGGCGATAGCCAAAGTGGCTACTAATCACACGATTGGAAGAGAAAAAGAAAAGAAAAGAAAAGAAAAGAAGCCCTGTCCCTAAACAAGGGGTAAACATATCGGTCACCCCCCCCCCCCATGGTGACCGACCATGAACGATCCCCCAAAAAGGGTCCCACGGAACGTGGAATAGGGGGACCGGGTGGTTCCCTAGGCACGGGCCAGAGCTGTTGCGAACCACCCAGCCATCTACCACCTACAGCTGTCCTCTTCCAGGGAATCGCTTTGCCCGGGCGACCGGTCGTCAGGATGGCCCACCGGCGACTAGCCAAGCCGGTCACGTGAACCGCTTGACCTGTTCCGACACCTACAACTCTGCTGGCTATATATAGGTACGTGTGTGTGGTACATAGCCTTCTGACCGGTGCTCGCCGGTGGCCCCTTCAGTTGGTACCGGCTAGACAAGGAGGAATAACCGGGAGTCCAGAACGTGCACCTGCCACCGGACACCGTCTTCATTGGTCTTCATCTGTCTTTTTCAACTGCCGGTGAAAAGTCCGTTTTTTTCCTTGTAGCCCATTTCCTTTGTGACAAAACTGGGGATGAAACCAAACGTCAGGATGAAAACAGTACATCTGAAAAAAGAGGGGACCAAACCGGTTTTCTCACCTTAATTGGTCCTCACATGAGTTTCACCTCCAGTTTTGGATTTCCGGTACCTGTGACTTCACCGCTGTGATTTCTTCATTTAGGTCAAGTATTTTCAGAATAAAATCCTTCAAATCTTCTGAGCTGATAGCCTACCGAGTTTTAATAGGTAGAATGCCCCATCACCGATTAGACACTGGTGAGTGAACATCTGTTTAGTGGGTTACAACATTGCCGTTAGTTTTTGCTTATGTTGATTATTGTTCAAATGAACACCCATGACCAAATGTATGGCCAAAAATCTTTTTTTTTAAATTCATAAAATGCAAAATGCCTTTGGATATTTAATGTTTAGGAATAAGAGTTAAGATGCTCAACTTAAAACAAGGAGCATTTTGGAGCACTTTTTTTTCACTTTTGTGTAATTTTTTGTTCGATAATAGAGGTCCAAGGTAACATTAATAAACAATGATATGATTGTTAATTTAAATCTTCATGCATCAAATAAAAAACCAAGTGTCTGGGAATGTTTTCTTGGGTGAATAGAAAACAAAGGACATAACATACAAATAAAAAAATTGTCATGTTATAGTAGATCACACACAAAAAAAACTCCATTAAAACAATGAGGACAACTTTGGATACCATTGGACCAAGAACAAAGTAAATCTATTAAAAGACTTTCCCATTAAAATTCATATACGGCATTTTCCCACGAAAAATCATGAACCAACAATAAAGGCAAATATCACATAGTTTTGCACTACAAACCTATTGTAAAACTTTGTAGTTTTAGACTAAACATGTCACATCAAAGTGAAAGTTCGTTGCAAAAGTTTCAACATTTTATAGAATGATTGTAGTATGGGATCAACAAGGAATTAGACAACAATTTAATTACAACTGAGATCAAGGAGGCAATAAAAGCCCACGCTAATTCAAAGGATGTCAAGAAAGAAGCCCTTGCTACATTTGAAATTAAGGAGAAAGTAGAAAGAGTTCCTATTGCATTTGTAGTCAAGGAGGAAGTAGAAAAGCTTGAAGAAATAGAAATAGTGCAAAAAAAAAAGATTTGAATAGTATACCAAAGCTAGTACAATAGTACAATATCAAGTTTTCAAACTAATTCTACTATTGCTAGATTTAGTAATCAACATTCCTAAACCAACCATTTCACTTTAGTAATAGCACTAGTTGTAAATTTCCTTCTCTTCCTTCACGTCCTTGAAATACATTTCGACTACTTGCACATCCACAGTTGACATCACATTAGATTGGGTCAATTTTGTTGAATTTTATAAACTTTTTATTTCAAATGAAGAGCTAGAAACCTATGCACTTAAACAATATCTAGATCTAACACATTTTTTGATTTATTGGTTTTCATACAGGAAGCACAAATTTGTAACTCTAATAGGACTTAAATAGACACCCATGAATGCTTAAAGATTAAACCAGGAGGAATAGGGCTAAGATGTGTGCGCCAATGCATAGTTGGGCCCAATAACGATTATCACAACATGCTAAAGGTGCACCACTAATAAACTACACTACAACACATTTGAATGTGTCACAAAAACATTGAAGTGGCATTTCAAGTACTATTTGTGTAGAACAAAAGAATCGACCTCCACAACTTGTCACCACAATCACCCCAACAATGCAAGAAACTCCATAATCACAACCAACTCAAGCACCAACATAACAACAATGCCATCCTCCCATAGTACAAATACAAAGGTCAACCAGAACTAACAAAATACCTAATGTAATTAAATGGGCCAAATGGATAGATCAACATCTAGAAGATGCCATGGACATAATGGAAACTAGACACATTTATTTGCAAAAAACAACCAATTATTGGAACATTCCATTTACCTCACTTTCAGATCATCTCAATGGTAAAACTAGAAATTAAAAAGTGGGACCCCAATGTGTTCTAATAAAACAGGAGGATGTAATAATTGTCATTTGGGTTTTGAACATGAAAATTGTTGGATTATCTATCATCCTACAACAACTAAAGTTGAAGCTTGTTAAAATCACACAAACTAGACCTACCCCATTTTGAAACAATGTTCCAAGAACAAGTTGGTGGTGTTGGTTTTAAAATCGTCATCTAAAGATCAATATTTGACTTGTAGAAGGACTAAAGGTTTATAAGGTAAAATGACTTACTAAGGAAACATGCCATACCTTCTGTTTTAACTTGGAAAACTTGTACACACAACACAAATATGCAATAGATCACATTTGGAATTTAGATGAGATAGGAATTCCAATTGGGCGTCAATCTAGTGCTAGGGTTTTGGCCAAGCAAAACTCACGAAATGTTTACAACACCATCCCTAAGTCTCAAGAATGGTTGATTATAAATTGTGTTGTTAATGCTACAAGGGCAACATTGCTTGCATTTTACATTTTCAAAGGTTCAAAGATGCGAGAATACTACATTCAAAATTGTAGACCATGAACATGCATGGCAATGTAGAAAAAGGGTTGGATTGTTGCTTACCTTTTCAAGTAATGGCTAGTTTTTTTTCTATAGATCTATTCCAAGGAGTTTTTCAAGAGAATCAACATCTTTTGATTTTGGATGGGCATGGTTTTCAAGTTATTATAAGCACTAAAACAAACAATAGAAGTTGGGTTAAACATGGTCACCTTACCTTGTTCATATTTCACATGCGCTACAGCCATTAGATGTCACATGCTTCAAACCATTCAAAACATCTTTTAAAAAAGAAAAATAAATTTACCATGGCGAAAAATAATTATTTTGAACCAAACAAAGCTACATTAGTAGCATGGGTGAACAAAGCCTTGCAACAATCTTTGAAAAAGGAAAACATAAAATCAAGGTTCAAGGTCTTTAGAATCTAACCATTAAATTTTGCAACCATGGTTGGAAATTTTGGTCCAAGTGATGTATTCATTGCAACAAAAAAAGAGGATCATGAACTTTCATACCATTTAGATGCAACAGATGAATCTAGCAACAATGTAATTAAAGCTACCACAAAGTTGCCAAACAGTATAAGAACCTTTCAAGCATAACTTCCAACTACTCATGATTGCCCCCCTTCACCCATGCCACATTACTATGTCAAAATGCCAAATACTCCTAGCACAACCACAAACAACCATGAAGAATATCAATTGGTGGTGGACTTGGAAGATGTTATTCTAAAATCTAAATACCCAATTGGTTCAAATGATGATGAAGAAGTTGGATTGGTTCCCTACTATCACTGTCCACATTACCAATTAGGAGAAGACAAATTCAACAAACCACTAATGGATTATTCCAACTCACATGTGGTAACATCATACTAATATTTGGTTGTTTTCAAACAAAAGGTTATGGACAAAAAAAATTACAAATAAACTAAAGGAACAAAAAAGTTTTAAAAAGGGAAGAAAAAAGGTCCGGAAGGTTTGAAGGTACACAACTCACTTAGGCTAAGTGAACAACTCAAAAGATAATTGAGAAAAAAGATAAAATTAAATTTAATGCGGCACGGTCTATTATTTTTATTAGGGTTGTTGGTGAAAGATTTCACAATAACTTCAGAATAAGGTATTAAACTCATCTTTTAAATTACATGGGGTTTGGCTTAGGAATCACCTTTACACAATAGAGAAATGTTGGACAACAAATAAAAGAAAAAATGTGGCTTGTCCCAACAAAATTGCAACCTTCCACTCAAGTATTGTAAATGAAGGAGGGTTTGTGGTGGGTTTAATGGCTAGTCAAAGAGGAGAGATCTAAAGAACAAAGGGAAAATACACATAAGCCAGGTATGGTAAAAACAAGGGGTAAGGTAAAAATAGAATGAAATAAAAATAAGAAATAAGGTCAAAATAGGGGGGTAAAGTGAAGATAGGGAATGAGGTAAAGGGAATAAAGGTAAAACTAAAGAACAAATGAGAGAGAGCGAGACACAAATGGCAAACACAAATGCCAAATGAGAAATAAAAAAAAGATGGCAGATGATGATGTTTACGTTAATGCAATTGCCTCCAATTTATGTTAATAATGATGGCCTCCTACATGTGTTAGCAGTAATCACCTCGGTGAAAAGGTTATAGCAATGGCAACTTGGGCACATAGTGCACATAAACACTATGTTTGTTGGAAAGGTAATTCAGCCAACAAGTTTTCTTGAAGGACCGTTAGTTTGTGATGAAGGAACATTGGGGATGGGGACCATCAATGAAGGAATTGTCGACGAGGGAATGTGAGCAGGTTTTAGCAATGGCTTCCTAGGCATTCACATACAAGTTTCGACAAAAGATAATGCATAGACATGTAAAAAAAATCAACAAGGGAACATTGGTGATGGTGGTGTCAACGTTGTCTTCTTGGAAAGGTACACAAAGTAGAGGTGTACAAAACATAGGCGATGGCAAACGTTGTATTTTTAAAAAGGTGCACAAAGTAAAGGCGCACAGAGCGTAAGCGATGGCATAGATGTCATTTTCTTAGAAATGCACATAAAATGCAAGTAATGGCATTTAAGAGGGACACAAATAAAGAGACTCAAAAACAAAGCATCATGGGCTTTTTAGATTGGGACACACATAAACTTAGAAAAAGAGTGTTGCAACATTCCTTGGACTTGGACACATATAGACTTAAAGAAAGAGAGTCAACTTCCTAAAAGAAACATAAACATTAAAAAGGGAGTAGAGACAAAAAAATAAGATAAAGAAAGCTTGAAATAGACATGAAGGAAAACGATGAATGAAGAAGAGAGGCAAGGAGAAGTCTAGACCTAGATAAAATTGCATCAGCAACGTCGCAATGTTTTTCCTTTAAATCTAGGGATAGAACTATGGATTACCCCAAGTGGCATCATTGGGGTCGTCGATATTACAATATTAAGTTATTATTCAAAAAATCCCTAATTCAAAACCCTAAACTCCCCATGATTGTGTGGCTACTATTGCAAATATTTGGGCTTATTATAAGTTTTTAAAAAATCTAAACGATAATAAAAAAAGAGTTTACATTTAATTAAATGATTAATATCATGTTTATAGGATGGCATGTGTCATAACACAAGGTTTCAAATGTTTGTTCATAAGTAGTAAAATGCATGAAGATGAAAGTTTAATGTGTTTATCCAATTTTTTTCAAACAACATGACCCCCCTCACTTTGGAGGGTCATAACTTTCTCATTTGAACTCAAAATCAGGTGTTATAAAGGCCTAGTAATGCTATGGTTGAAGGGTCATCTAAACTCTTTGAAGAACTATTGCAAAAAATGCATGGTTATTAAACTTCAAGAGATTTAGTTTTTAAATGTTCACTCACCAACCTTTCTACCTTGAAAACTTGCATAAAAAACAACATAAGGTTTACCTAAAGGGCTACCTAATGATTCCCTAGGGAAGCACTTAAGGCCATACTTAAGTTATGGGATATTTCAAGATTACTTAGGGGATTACATAGGATGTACCCAGGAAAACACTTAAAGACCTCTCAAGGCTATGGGATACCTAAGGATTATATACAAAACTCCATAGGACCTACCTAAAAGACTATTTAGGAAATATCCAAGGAGACACCTAAAGGTTTATCAAGGTTATGGGATACATAAGGATTATCTAGGGACCTATATAGAATTCACCTTTGAAATTAACTAGGGATTTTTTAGGTTAGAGAATACCTAGGGGTCATTTAAAGGCTACATAAAACTAACTCATAGTCTTAGAAAGATACACATAAGTCTTACATAAAAAGTTACCTAAAAATCACCTAAAGGGATACCTAGTGGCTACCTAGGAATTGCATTGAGGTTACTTAGATGCCTATTTAAAAGGTTACCTAGGGTTGATTCATAATCATCTATGTATATCCTATGTAGTCTTTTAAATAGTTCTTAGGTATTTCCTAACTCAAATAGGTCCTTAAGTAGCACCATGTAGCATTTTAAGTAATCTCCACATAATCATAATAAACTTTTGATAGCCCTTATCTTAAATAGCCCCTAGATAGATTCTAAGTAGCCCATAACATGATTCATTTCTTTAGTAGCTCCATAGGTAGACCATAGTTAGGACTTAGGTAGGACCTAACCTAGTTAAAACTCTAATCTAGGTAGATTGATGTGTGATTAAAATTAAAACAATGGTGACCATTTCATGGTGTTCATTTTTAGTTGTGAAACTACTCTTCACTTTGGTGAACTTTATGGATACTTCAAAAGGGAGGATGAATGGGTACATGTGGGGCCCAATGTGAGGATTATTTCATGGATAACTTTAATATTTAATGATGAAAATGACAAAATTTTGGGACATGAATTTTAAGATTCAAAAATGAACTTTTTGTTTTTACACAAACATATTTTTCTTATTTAGAACTTTTGACTTTTAAAACTCTAACTGTCTAAGTTATATATTTTGAAAATGGTCATGTGATAAGTTTTTTTCATTCCTTAAAAGATTTTTTTTGAGTTTAAACAAAAAAATTTATTTTGGGTAACACCCCAAAATGAAACATTCTCAAAATAAGGTGCTTCCACATAGATGTAGCTAAGCCTAGATGGACGATTTTTTTTTTCTGAACCATAATAACACACATGACCTAACAAAGTATTAGCACCCCAAGTCAAGCTCATTAGCAAAGGGATGGCAGGAGTTTGACTTGCACACCACTAGGTTTGAACCCATAACCTTTTGTGGTCATAGGGTCCCAAAAAGGGCTATACCAATGAGTCATCACCCCTAGGTAGGGTAGTTATCCCCATCTAACCCCACATTTTGACTAGGGTAATGCCCTACGAGCGGAGCATTCTTGAAATAAGTGCTCGCCTAAGGTTCATGGGATGTTTATTTTGGGAATGCAATATTTAAGGGTATTACAAACACAAACCATTGCCAAAATTCTTTTTTTCCCATTTTGTTTTGTGATACCCATCTTTTTTTCCTTGTGATACTTGTTAAATATTATGGGGAAAAAAAATTTAACTAGGTGGGCCATTTCAAAAGATGAAATGCTCGCCACTTATGAAGAAGAAATTTTTTGCTTAATACCATACCTTATACTCATGTTCAGTGTTAATTAATTAATTATTATAAAAATAAAAAATTATATTATTAAAAATAATTTGTCAAAATTCAATAAAATTAAAATCATTCAATGTCAAAAATTAAGTAAAATGTACAGTTTTGGGGTGACGATTTTGGTGGTTTTTCTTTCTTCATCCTCTGGTTTGATCATGAAGCTTTAGGGTGCACCATCATATGTAGATGCCATTTTTGCCTGGGACTTGAGCCATAATATGACAAAAAAAATTGTCATACATAGATTCATTTTCTGATGTGTTCACAATCATAATGAAAGATCCATAAAAAATTCCAAAGTTAGGCACCTCACTTGTAACTAAAGTTGCATCCTCATATGTGACCTATTTGATGAACACACACACAAATATTACATCCTATCGGGGGTCAAATTGCAATGTGCAGCTATGTTTTTGTGATGTTATCACATTTGCAGACAAGCTTGCACAAATCTACAAGGGGTTTTTCATTCCTCCTTGACCATATAAGAATACTATGGAGAACTAGGCGATGTAAAAGCATGAGTTTATTGAAAATTAACGTGCAACATTGGAGAAATGCTTGGGCAAATTGGTTGTGCATCTTGTTTTTTGCCAAAGTGATGAACTTCATTTGTTCTTGCAAGTTGAGGAGAATTCTTATTTTGAATCTCAAGATCTTTTTAGTTTCAAGGATTGATTTTTTTGCTTGGCTCTAATATAGACCATCTACTGCATGAAAACTACAAAATGTGCATGTCATGAATTTATTAGCATGCATATTTCAAAACTCTTTATCTAGGAAGCAAATGTGTTTCATTGTCACAAGGAAAATATGTTAACCTAAATGGGGCGACAAATCTCCCTCAATAGTTGTTTGGAAAAGGCAGCACAAACCTTACACCCCATGATGCAACACAACTTGTAAAAGGTGGTCGAGACTTGGTGAGATTATTCAAAGAGTTGAAGTAATAAGTTACAAATGATTGGGGCAACACTAGGCCTACCATCATTGAAAAAGACATAGTGTTTTTTGAAAAGAAAGAAAAAATACAAGACCTTGAACATCATCGAGCAATGATGTTTCCCAACATGTAAATTAACATTATATACATTGGGAGATTGATGGGTTTTGGGTGGGATGTACAAAGTCATGATCCTACATGTATCTTAAAGCTAAAATAACAATTCTACGAATGTACTTGAATGTACCAAGAATCTCATTTGCTTAAAAGGCACGTGTACCAAAAAATGCATTTCATACCCACCAAGGAGGCTTGATTCTCATGATTGAAATGACCTATATGAGGCAAGCGTAGGTTGTCTAAATAATCATTTAAGGGTATGGGCAAAGGGGTGTAAGTAAAGGTGTTGGTGAAGGCTCAACAAGAAGTGGGGGAAGTGATGGGAGAGCTTGGGCTGACTTTCAACAAGGTTGCCAAATTTGAAATGGATGCATGGTTCATACTAGTTCATGTTGTTAATGCAAAATGTGTTGCCACTAAAGCTATTAAAACTAGTCGTTTTTACTAGAAATGCATTGCCTAATTTGTATAACATTTGGTGAAACATATGGTTCCAAATTACTTATCAGTATTCAATTTGACACCTTCCAAGCAGGGTGTATGCACTACTTTTGATTTTTAGATAATTTTAAGAAAACCCATTATTCCAAAGGAACCAATAGTTTCTTCATTACATGTGTCACATTAGACCTTGTTTCTTCATTTAAACCTTGATGAGTTCACCTATGATGCCCTTACTTTGAAGAAATTTGAAGGTGATGTGTTATTGTTAATTGAATTTGCTAGGGCAATGAACCAATGTTATTTTTTTTCAGCATGTATTATCATATTATTCATTTGATAAGTGACCATTTTATGTCTTGATAGGACATTCTACATGAGTATTTAATACTTATTCAAGCTTTGCACAAAACATTTGCAAACCACTCAAATGCATTCCTGACAACACAAACATTGATGTTAAATGTGGCTACAAATAACATGCAAATTGAAAAACTTGTAACAACTTCCAACAAAGTTTTTGGTGGAAACAATATTCATAATTGGAAAGTTAATGGAGTTAAAAAGGTGGTCAAGTTCACTAAAAAAGCTCACAACCTTGCACAAAAAGAACACAACTACATTAAGGTATGTGTTTTGTTGCCTTGTGTTGGAAGTCCAAGATTCCAAATCATTCTTGGTGCACATCTAATAGGTCCATGATGATTTCTTTGTCGAACATGAGATTTTGTCACATATTAAATTCCATTTTTCATGCTCAAATCTAGGGAGGATGATTTGAAGATCCCATGATTAAATATTTTCAGTAATATAAACATTCAAACAATTTTGCATGATTTCAAAAGTGGAATCCTCTAGATTTATGTCATCTATTTCCTCTTCGTATTGTTTAAATTCTTAATTAAAAGTAACTGAAAAGAGAGGTGTAATAGCATTGACTTCCATAGCTTCAAGCTGAAATTACATGTTGAAGTTTTTTGACAATCCTATTTTTTCCCAACCTTTGCAAATCATTTCATTCATGTTTCTCACATGAATCCATGCGTGAAACAACTATGCACATAGGTTTGGTTTCATAATTGACACCTGAAAGTCAACTTTAGGATTTTCACCTTTTTCTAATTGGCTTTTGATTGTTGAACAAATCTAAGAATGAAATTTTTCTCCTAAATGGATGTTTGAATGGGCGTTGCAAGATGACATTAGCAAATTGACGTATGCTAATGCAATTTGCTAGAATGAAAATGACACACACTTTTGGAAACTTCAACTTCATCTAGTCCATAAATTTTTTGTTTTTGTGAACTGACCAATAATCAATCAACTGAACCATGTTTTGTTTTTCCAGTAAAACAAGTTTTTCTACTTGAACTTTTCGATAGGGCATGAAGATGTGTTCAATAAACTCTTGGGTGGTTTCCAAATTAGACTAGTGATTGGACTTGTAAGTAAAATGAAAGCCACTTGAGTAGATGCAAGCTAGAGTGGCCCATTTTTTGTATGTCACAAGGTTAAATTTTGCAAGGTGTTATGATTAGAAGTTTCATAACTATGCACATATATATTAATTTCATCTTAGGGACTTAGATTTAAATTTTCAATTTAATTATCTAAATGAGTATGCAAATTATTTTGTATAATTCATTAAGGAAAAAATGTTATGGGCTTTGTAACTTGAACTTGTGGACTTGCTAACTGGCAAATTGTTTGATATATGGATTTTGAAATGACTTAAATATTTTAAATATTCTCTACATGGACTTAAAATACAATGACTTTTTCTTTAATGAACACAAGTTTGAAAAAATAACATCAAATTATTTATAAATTCTTAGTTGTGGACTTTTAATCAACATGAAAATGCCTGAAAAGTGTAAAGTCCATATTTAGCTCAATTTTGAATTTTCTTAGGTTGATTTTTTTTGGAGAAACATAGACAAGGACCTCTAGAAGGGCTTGGATTTTAAAAATAAAAATAACATCAAAAGAATATCAAATTTGGCCATCAATCATTGGAATTTTTTTAAAATGTCAAAATATGAACTTTTTGGATGTTTTTTATAAGTATGTAGTGGGTCATTTTAGCTTGCATCTACCCACTTGAGAAACAAATTTGTCTTCCTTCATTCACAGGTGGGAGTGCTTGAATTATTGTGCCTTGGAACACAACTTGCAAAGGTAACATTGACCCGTTTGTTGAAGATGAACAATTGGTGTAGTTTGGCTTTTGTCTTTTATCCCAAGAAGTTGTATGTTTTTGGTTCCTTTTCTTTCCCACGTTCAATCCCTTCTAATGGGTACAAGGTTGAATTCGATCTATGTTGACAACCAAACACTTAGGTATGTTGTACATTTTGACAAGGTAAATAACTTGATGTGCCATGGATATCCCTTCTTGCTCCCATGTTGATGGTACAGTAGAACCTCTATAAACTGATCCCCCCAAATTTTATAACCTCTCAAATTTTATCACTTCGGCCTGGTCCATCAATGGGACCAGGCAAAAATTTTATATTCTTATAACTTATCACTTTTCCTCTATCCCGACAATTTTATAATTTTATAATTCGTTTATTTCTCGATCAGTTATGGTGGAAATAGTTAATGATAGGCCTTTGTTTAAGACTACTGGTGCATATGTTGGATTTCAGATGTTTTTCACCCTTTTTCTCTGCCAAAGACAGGTTGCCTTGATGATAAAAAATGCAAAGAAAATGGGAAAAAAGAGCAGCCTGCAGCTTTTGAACCCTGCACCTCACAGTTCCAAACTCTCCCATAACTTATAACCTCTCAAACTTTATCACTGGCTGCCGGTCCCTAAGTGATAAAATTATAGAGGTTCTACTGTAGTTTCCTTCTTATTGTTATGGCTATTTGGTAAACCCAACTCAAGTGATTCTTCATGAAATCTCTCATCCATTCTAAAAAGACTTTAAAGCCTATTCGCTTTGTAAAGTCCTTTAAGAGTTAATGTGTTTTACTTTAAAAGATCCTTCTAATGATTGGTTGTACAATAGGTGGAAAAAGACCTTGTCTAGCACCATGCATGTTTTTCAACAAATTCATCTTTCAATTCTGGTCTTTGTTTCAATAATTGAAAAGTGTTTTTTTTAAGCAATGGAAGCTATCCCTTTCTCTACAACAAATTTCACATGTGGTTTTAGCTCTCCTCATGGGGTGAACCACTCATACAAAGACCCTTTACTCAACTTCTCATATGAACCATTAACTTTTCTTGGCTTTCTATGAAATGTCTTTAGGTAGTGGAACGCACCTATGAAATCACCATGTTTTTTCACATTTGCAAGAATTGAAAACCAAAGGTGTGATGCAAACCAATTTGTGTAAGCATTTCTTTTCCTTTTATTTGTTGATTTTGAATTGCTTGCATCATCAATGGTTTTTTTCTTGATTTCCCTTTCTGAAATCAATGTTGTTTGCATTGGTTTTCATGGCCTTCCAACAAGTCTCTTGAAAGGTAGTGGTGTTGTCTCCTTCTCTTGAATTTGCAATTGTATCTCCTTTGAAAGGTCCTAGACTTCTTGTGCTACAACTAATATCCTCTCCTCTTTGGTCACTCTACAAAACATAGAATCTATCATTTTTTGTTGTTTAGTTGTTGTCATTTCCTTTGCACATGTATGATACCTACCTATCTCAAATGTACACTAGAATATACATGGCACCTCTAAGATGCAAGTATGATGATTCTTACACTATGAAAACATTTTAGAAAAATGTGCAAGTTCATGTATGTGTGAAAATGAAAGGCTATAACAAATCAAATATAATGTCATTGTAAGAATCCACTATCAAATTGCAAAATAAAAATCAGGTGAAGCTTTCACTTCTAGCATTAAAACTATTTATAAAACTTGAAAGTACCCAGGGGACAAAAAAAAAAAAACCAAAAAAAACACTCAAAAAAACATGCATTTTTCAAGATTGGATATATTCTTAACTATTTCAAGAATCGTGACGTTTCATTCATCTTGTCAAAAATACTTTTTTTTAAATCAAAAAAATTAAAATTAAAAATATTACAAAATCAAGTGTCAAACCTGTTTTTTTCAAAAAAATAATTATTTTGGCAGAAAATGCTGAACATGAGTCTAAGGTACGGTAATGAGCCCTATAGATACACTAGAAATTTTCTGGCAGTGCTTTACAAGAATGCTCCCTCTCATGAACAGCAGACAGTCTTAAGTTTCATATGTTGTTCTTTTGGGGAAATGATGAGACTATAATACACAAATTGTCATTTGTCAAATAAATAAATAAAATTAGCAACAAACTTTTTGTTGTGAGGAAGATCAAACCAGTCCAAACTTTCTCAATTAACATTATTATTATTTTTTTATCGTAGCCTTTTGAGTGAACAACAATAACAAAAATGGACACAATGTCTTGCAACAAAAAGAGGCATGCATATTGATAATTGGGTAGGATCCCAAGGCATGAAATTGAGCAATGTCATTCTCATTGCAAATGTAGCGTAGTAAACTCATCAAAATAAAAAACAATTGTGATATTCAAAGTCCTTGTAGCATCATACTCAAGGCAATTCCTCTTCATATATCATGTATAACTCATAAAATTAAACAATTGTTTTAAAAATCCATTGGAAAATGTATTATGGAATGTGTCAGCTACAAGCCATTATGTCAGGTGCAGTGCTTGTGAGGAATTTGGGTGAGCCCAGAAGGTGAAAAAAAATTTTCCAAACACGCAGCAAAATGGGCACAATAGCTTATACTGAATACATTCCACAACATAAGGGTTTTCATGATTTGCACAAATGGACATGTGGTTTTATACAACATGCACGTGGATTTTGCACAATGGGTATGTGGATTTTCAAACAATAGTTAGGTCAGGTAGACCCAAGAAAACCTGTCCATTGTACCTTTATAAGAGCACTAAAAGGAGGCAGAAAAGGCCATATGAAAACAATTACAGTTTTAGTATACATCAATCATCCCTTGTATACCTGGTAGTTTTAAAAGCCCTTCCTGTACATAATTGTGGATGGATTTCCAAATCCAGAAAAAATACCCTTCATTTCTGATCCCAGGAGAGTGCACCTGGCAGAATCAGCCTTCTTCAGCCCATTCACTGGCATTAAGACAAGGTCTGTAGTTGTATCAGCTTCCACTGCAATTCCACATGCTGCTTGTAATAGCCAATTTGCCTATCTTGTGAAACAGACAAAAGGAAAGAAACCCACCAAGAAACAATTCAGGATGGAGAGTTAAGAGTATCATCTGCATTGCAGTCTGTGCATAAAGCCACTGTAGCTTCGCATTAACCCTTGTGCATTCAACTCTTCAAACTAGTGTGACACGCCCAAAACCCCTGTTTGTTTGGTGTGCTTCCCAACTTGGAGAAGCTTCATTTCTTTAGGGCGCAAAAATTTTAGGGCAGTAGGAACATAAGATTGGAGATGTTGAGGAGAAAGATGCGAGCAAACAAATGCCACCTCAGCTCTGGTGTCATGAATACGAAAAACATCATCAAAGTCCTCATCCACCAATGTGGTGAACAAGTTTGGTAAGAATATTGAAGCTCTCAGTAGCATCGTCCTCCAGTCCACACTTGATTCTCTCTATGACTTACTCCAGGTAGATCCTCATATAAATAATCTAAGACATCATGAGCAGCATAATTCTGCACCTGTAGACCAACTGATGTAACTGAATCAACTCAACAAACCTCTCTTGACTGCCAGTGCTGCAAAAGATGGAGATCCTACACCCTGTAACCTGTGAGTGTGCCACCCCGACCAACTATCTCCCCAACACAAAACCAGGCATAACATTCTCCTGCAAACAAAGCTGCAATGCCAACCTCTTCTAACTTCAGGTCATTCCTGGCTAGCAGCCTCTGCTTTATGTAGTCAACCTCCTTCCAAAATGCCTCATACCTGCCTGGTATACTGCAAAAAGCCAAAGACACTAGACAACTCAGAAACTCTTCAATGTCCCACAAACACTAAATCATGTACAGGCTGGCCATAATGCATGGGTGCTTGTCTAAGCAATATTTTCATAAGTACTGAGAATTTCTCGTTAATGACAATTTAGTCAACCTGAAATGAATACAGAGATGACCCTACAGTAAGGTGATAGAAATTTCAAACCAAACCATCAGCAAGCATGCAAAAGAGGAAACCCCACCACTAAAGAAAAAGAAAAAACAAGACCACAAGGCAGAAGTGTAGTTTGACCAACAGTGAGAATCGTATGCATGTTCAGGGACCTTCAACAGCAGCATGTATGGCATTGACCACCTAACATAACATCCCCACTGACTTCATCAGTTCCAGGCAATGGGGTGCAGGTTAAGTCAGACATTAACCACCATGCTGAGTTTCTGTCACAAGGTCACAAGTAATGGGAAACTCAGCCATGATGCTGGCTACATCAAGAAAAAGAAGAGCAAAGGAAACCTCCAAAAAGATGAACATAAGATGGGAAACAGACCAGAAATGAAAGCTCCACCAAAAAATGAACAAACAAAAGAAACTAGAGAGAAGAAAGGAGGACTTTAAGATGAGAACTTCAGATGTACTATATAATATGTCCAACAAATTATCATGGTCACCTTCATCACCTCCTGGCAAGGGGTAGAGGTCAACATAACAAACATTAACCAACAAACTGAGTTTCTGTTACAACACTGGCAGACACAGGAAAACAAAGCCATGTGCTGACTAGCTCAATAGCAGAAACATGTTCAAGGTAGGTAACCATTCAGTCAGTGGCAGCAAACACAAAACAAACATGAAAGGAATCCATGTGATCATAAACCTTGTGAGTGTCACTCACAAATGTCAAACAACAAAAAACACATTGAAGGTAGGTAACCATTCTGTCAGTTCCAGCAAACACAAAACAAACATGACAAGAATCCATGTGCTCATAAACCTTGTGAGTCTTGCTCACAAATGTCAAACCATTACCTCCATAATGAATGGAAGTGACATGTCACAAGTACATTAGGGTTAAAAATTTCACAAATCCCCCTGGCTCCAGATTAAGAGCACAAGAAAGTTATGTGCATGTCCTGCCTGTTCACACAAGTAGAACAACCCTGAAGGAGCAAAAACAAAAAGAGGCCATGGAGAAAATTATGTATGTGCAATGACACGCCGCATCGCTATTCTTTCTCACAAAAGCCGTTCTGGTCGTTATTTTCCACTCTTAACAAGATGTGACTGTGACAAATAGGTAGTCCCCCGAGTATTATTAGGGTTTACAGGAGAGCTGGCTAGCTATCTTTCTTCTCTAAAACACGATCAGAGTACAGAACAGGAAGGTTCAAGGATCATATTGTTAGGGTTTCCAAGATCTGTCCTTCAAGCAGAAAGTTCTCGCCTCTAGCAGATGAGAACGTTGTTGACACAGCTGAAGAAGAATTGACTCTTCTACCGATTTCGATACAGATCCGAATAAATCACAGCAGGTGGATAGATCGCTAGTGAGAGTCCTCGCCGCTAAGCCTAAAGTCTTGGGACGTGCAAGGGGTTAAAAGGAGAGGGCTTAGAAGAAAGCACCTGGCGAGACGAGTATAGAACAGTTGCTTGGAAAGCTCTTGGCATTTCTGTACTGTAGGCTCGCTCTGGATGTATTGCTTGTTGTTCTCCAGTAGCTGCTTGTAATAGGAAGAGCCATGCTTCGCGGCAATTTCAGTGGCAACGGCAGCTTTGCTTTGCAACTGCCTCACAAGCGACGCCATGACTGCAGCCAAAAAGAAAAAATCTTCCACAAAAACTAACTTTGCGCTACTCTTCTGCTTCGATCTTCTTCGTCTTCACAGTGCAATCTTCCTTCCTTGCAACGCTGCTCCCTCCCTGCCTCCCGGTGTTGCTCACGGCCAACAGAATCTTGCAATTAAGGATGAAAGTATTGTTCACATAGACGATGACATTGCTGTATTGGGGATGAAATTATTATTGCTCATATGGATGAAAATTGTTCTGACCCAGGCCCAAATAGAATCTTGCAATTATGGATGAAAATTCATTGCTCACATGGACGATCACATTGCTGTGACGGATGAAATTATTATTGCCCACCTTGATGAAAATCGTACTGACCCGACTCACACCCAACAGAATCTTGCATTTATTAATGCAAATATTTGATCACATGGACGATAACATTGTTGTGATGGATGAAATTAGTATTGTTCACCTGGATGAAAATTGTACTGACCCCCACTCACACCCAACAGAATCTTACAATTACAGATGAAACTATTGCTCACATGGACGATAACATTGCTGTGATGGATGAAATTATCATTGCTTGTATGGATGAAATTGTAACGAACCCATTTATTTTCTTATAGTTAGGGTGGGTACGCTTTGAAGAATTTGCTACTTATAGGAGAAGGCCCTGAGATCAGGGCATTACACACTAGGGTTCTAGGGAACAGGCCAGTTCCACCAGGGAATGTGACGAACTTGGTGAGGCGAGCCGTTGTTCCGTTAGGTTAGGTGGTGATGAGTTCTTCCACGGCCTATTCCAAAATGTAATCGGTTTTCTCACCACCAATTCACATAACATGTAATATGCCTACTCTTAGAAGAAATTCATAGATATGAGGTGCCAATTTCTCCAAGTTTTTTTTAAAATTAAAATTATATTTTCTAATTTTCTAATTTTATTATATATATATATATATATATATATTTATATTTTAAAAAAATATTTTAATTTTTTATAATAAAATGTGTGGAAATTGAGCCATGATGATTTTTTTTAAAAAACAATTTCTCGAAAGTGAATGATAATCAAAAAATATATTTTTCAAATGATAGATAGAGTACTCAATTTTGTCCTTCTTGGCTTTATATTTCGAAAGTGCTATTTTAACACACGTGTCCTTTTGGAGGTGATATTCCAACAAAAAGGGAAGGATATTCAAAAAATCTTTGGTATACACCTTTTAAATCCCACTTTTATTTGGAATTCGAATTAGCATATTGCAACAACCACACCTAACATTGAGTATATTGCTTTAAATACCAACCCGTTTGGGCATTTGTGATATGCACAATAATTTAACATGAATAACATATAATTAATTTTTAAAAATTGCAACTCAAGATTTGTGTTGGTGTTTGTAATTTTTGTTTTCACATTCAATTTTTGATTAGCATTATGATGTCCATTTTTTTTTAGTGAAACATTTTTTAGTTTAATTATAAATCATATTTTTTTATTGAATGTTAAAGATTTTTAAAAAATAATTCATGTCATCACTTGTTTTGGCATCCACAAGAAATATAAGGGTTTATATAAATGTTATGTTCAATAAAGTTAAACAATTGACAATTTACTAACCCCATCTTCGTTAACACATCTAATGACAACATTTGACAAACACAAGCAGATTTTGAACAAATGGAAAATAACATTTTCATTCTTTCAAAATAACACTTTCAATTTTCTTTTCATTTGATTTGTGCAATTCAAGATTTGTGTACTTTAGTTTATGTGAACATTTTCACATAATATTTTTCTTTTCACCACATACTTCCATCATCTTTCATTGATACTAATGTAGCCCATGTCATTGGCCCAAGTGTGAATACATTCTTTATTTTTCACATTTTTAGAATTGAAAAATTCAAATTTTGACAATGTGAACACATTGAAGGCTCAATCAATTTTTTCTTCCAAACCAAATTTTTGCAATTTATTTGAATTTCTAGTAACAAAATCCACATTAACTTTGAAAACTATCAAATAAACATTATTAAATTAACTTACTAAAGGCTTTCCAACAACACCAAGAACACCTTGAAATTTCAACATGGTTTTAATTTTATTTTTTATTTAATTTTCATTGAAAAAATGGTTCAATAATCAATAGTTTCCACACTAGAACTCCAAAAAATTTCAAACCAAGTTAGTGCAACATTACTAATCAAAAGCTTTCTAAAGATATCATGAATGCAGCATGAAATGTTGTGATTTGAGAGATCTCAACATGACAAACATGACAAAACAAATTACCTTGCTTCATAGATAGATACCAAAAATGAACTTACTAACAAACCATGTTTGCAAGTTATGCACACAACCCCCCTCCCTTTGTGATTTTATATATCTTGATCTATGAAGGAAGGTGTTTTTGTCACATTGAAATCTCTTAAACTACAATGATCTTTGCCATGTTATTTATATTGTTGGAAAGTTTTTGATGAGTAAAGGTGCAATAAATTGGTTTCATAATGTTTTGATCAATGTTGGACAAGGACTTGGTTGATCAATTAAGAATTAATAATTTTGATTCCAATTCCAATTAACTTAACTATAATTGAATCTTGATTTTGGAACCATGTGGCCCCGGAATCATATTTGTGGGATTTAGTTTTTAGAACCAAATGGGAACCACCACTAAGTCGTAACATTGAAAATAATCAGAATCGAACCTAAGGTTTGGTTCCAAATGTGTTAATTAAGAATTGAAATTGGACTTAAGGTTTGGTTATAAAGGTGTTTGAAAATCCAAATCAAACAAATTTTGTCAAAAAGATTTAATTTCAAATCTACTTTTGAAGGTTTTGGATTTTTTTTGGGTTTTTGTGATTTTTTTGTTGGTTTTTAAATTCAAATTCTCATGGTTTTTTGGATTATTTAATTTTTCATGTTTTTTTCAAGCTCCTTGCATCAATTTCAAGCAAACATCAAGTTATAAGCAAGGTAAGTTGTGTGCTCAACACTCATGGTCTTCACGTACATCACCTTGTTCATCATCTTTTTACTCGTTGCCTTGTTCATCCTAGCATTTTTTATTTTTTATTTTTTGTTGTGATAATGATTTTTGTGGGTTAAACAATGGCAATGGTAAGGGCAACAATGGTGGCCTTCTTTTGTTCAGTCTTTTTCTTGCACATCACCTTGTTCATCATCTCTTTGTTTGTTGTCTTGTTCATCATCTTCCTAATTGTCATGTTGTTAAGATAACCAAAAAGATGATGAATTTTTTTTTTTGACAGCTTGTTGATCATTTTCCTAATTATCATGTTTTACGATTCTCGAAATTGACCAAAAAGATGATGAGTTTTTTTTCCTTTTTTGTTCAAGACCTTGTTCATCATCTTCCTATTTGTCACCTTGTTCATCAACTTCTTGTTTATCACCTTGCTCATCATCTTCCTAATCATCATGTTTTACGATTCTCCAATAGAAAATTTTTTTTTCCATTTTTTTGTTTGTCACTTTATTCATTTATTTTTTATTGTTGTTTATTCATTGTATTTTTTTATCATCCATCTTCCTAGTCATGACAACAACATGAGGACCAAAAAGATGATGAACATTTTCTTTTCATTTTTTGTTCATTGCCTTATTCATTGTCTTCCTATTCATCACCTTATTCATTATCTTCTTACATGTTGTTTTATTCATTGTCTTTTTTGTCATCGTTATTATGATAATTAAGAAAATGATGAACTTTTTTCAATTTTCCATGACATTTTTTTAGTCATTTTCTTGGTTTTTTTTGTTTTTAAAAATTTTAAGGCATAGAAAATTTTGTGCCTGCTTTAGAAGAGGTGATCTTTCCTATAGAATCTCTATTGGAGATTGATTGATGTGGGTATGCTTTTATTGAGGGCGTTCATCTTACAACAATAACACATTGAGAAATCTTTTTAACCACAAATGCTACAATATAATGGGATTTGTTGGTGAAAAATCAAGATTTCTGGAAACCCAAAAACCACATTACCACAACTAGGGCATTCTATGCATTTACATCTTTATCTTCCTTAAAATTAAGTTCAAGCTTGAACCAATTTATATAACTTAAATTTATTTTTTGTTACCTACTTGCATTGATTACAAGAATTAAAAGGGGCATCATAACCTATAAAAGTGCAAATAAAATTTTTGCATTACAATTTTTTTGAAACCAATCATTGACAAGCTTGGAAAGAATGGGTTAAACTAGAAAAAGATGGGGATGAAAAAGATAGGTGAGTTGCAAAAAAAAGTGTGGCCCCAACCCATGTATTATTTTTTAATTTTTTGGTATTGTAATTCCTTATAATAAGGATGATCTTCATCACAAGTAATTTGAAAAGGATCTTTTCATTTTTATTACTAAGGAATTTATGTCATTATCATTTGTTGAGGTGTCTTTTTTTAAGAGATTAGTTCTAGAGCAAAATCCTTGATTACATTTTTCATCAAGGAATTTTTTTAAACATGATCTTTTGCTTAAGATTGTTGAAAGGACCAAAGAAAGGTTTGTATCTACATCCCTTTAATCATGTAATACATGCACCATATCTTTTGATCTTTGGATGTCAATGAAAGGTGTTGATACATTTGTTTTTATCATTCATTTTTAAAATAGCAAGTGAGAGTTTTGCCACATAATTATTGGATTTCATGAAATTACATACACATTTGGAACTGCCATGGCTTTATAGGTGAACAACGTGCCTACAAAACATGGGCTTAATGCTTGTGTTCTTGCATATGTCAAAGATGAAAGGGGTTCTTTTTCCACCATAACTTTTGCATTAACCTATATTGTGTTTTGTGAAGTTTTTGGGTTATCAACACCTTTTGTATGGACTTGTTGTTGTCCACATGTTGCCAATATGTCACAAATTGAATGGCTTCAAGATATGGCTTGATTTCAACTTCAATTTTTTTAAAACAAGCAATGTTGTGAAAAAATCATCACCTAGACCAAGAAAAGTGATAGGGATGGCAATAATGGCACAATAATGGCACAAAACGTGTGAACTTGTGGGGGTGCTTTCACACAAATTCATGACTCCTATACATATTCACTTCACTTCAAAAGTCATATTATTCCAAGAATTTTTTGAATTCAAACATATAATTATTTTTATTACAAAAGGCACTTATTACTAGCACTACAAGGTTGTGTGCCAAGTCCTCAAAATTGGGCAATAACCTAAGTTGTTGCTAATATTCTAAGGCCTATGGTTCAGCAATATGTGTTGAGCCAAAATTGAAGATATTGGTTGTTTTCATATGCCCTTGTTGCGTTATAAGGGTTGTATGTTAAATTTGACAAGAATTGTTTAACACATAATTCTAGTGAAACCCAAGATTTTGATGAAAAGCTTAAAGTCTTTGCCAAAAAATGCAAAAAAAGTGGTGATAGTCATAAACCTTTTCGTTGCATTTATAGTTTATTTCCAAAATGTTAAAGGTTAAAACATGTTGACCATGATGTTAGACCTTTAACCACAAGGGCTTAAGGTTAACATTCAATTTGTTGGCAAAAATAAAACATTGTAAATTGTTAATGAATATGACTGCTAGGTATTGTTTCCATTCCTTGTTTTTGCATACAAGTTTTGAAATCCAAGTGATACAAATGTTGAAGTTCCTAGCTTTGCATCCCAAAGTATTAAAATCATAGTTATGTATGATCTCATAGAGATTGTTGAAAATGTAACATCATCAATGGTGAAAAAATAGTTGAATCTTTTTAAGGTCAAAAAAGTCATAAAGAGGCCCAAAATCCATTAGAATGGTGAACACATGAGGTATAATTTTTTTATGTTGGGTTTGTAGCCCAACAACTTTTGGAGATTATTGGCTCACATATTGAGGTGGAAAATCTTTAATATTGTAAGCATTTGACCTTTGACATTTTTAGTTGGACATAGAAAATCTTGAGATGCTTATAAACATATACAAAAATTGCCTAAATGATGTTCATGTTAGTACCTTGGAATTCATGAAACAATTCATGGAAATGAAAGAAGCTATAATGGATGAAAATGAGAATGTGATTGATAAAATTGAGCCTCTTGAATTGGAGGAAAATGGTAATAGACTTTATGCAATATTTTATTTTATTTGCATTTTGTCAATTTTCTTTTCTTTTTGTTGTCCATTATCTTTAGTTTAAATTGTAGTGTTAAAATTCTTATTGTATGTTGTAGATATTGGATCAATGGAACCCATGGAGTTAGATTTTCACTTTTAAATTTTAACCTTGGGATACGATGAACCTTACAAATTTGATAGGATTTATGTTCATAGTTTTTTTTGTTATGACACCTTGATTTAGGTTTTTTTGTGGTCTAAAATAGGGTTTTTTAGAGTTAAAATAATGGTTTTTTGGGGGGTCCAAAATAGGGTGTGTTGGGGGCTTAAACATGGTTTTTTTGGGGTTTGAAATATGTTTGTTTAGAGGTTTGATATAGGGTTTTTTAAAGTTTGAACATAGTGTTTTGGAGGTTTTTGGGGGGTTGAAATATAATCGTTGGAGATGTTTACATTAGGGTTTTTTGGGAATCTATTTATGGGTTTAAATTTGATATAGGTTTGTTTAAGGTTTTGAAATAGTGTTTTTGAGGTATAACAAGGTGTTTAAGGGTTTTGAGGGGCTTGAAATATGGTTTTTATGGGGTTTGAAACAAGGAAAATTAACGGGCCTTCAAATGATGAATTCATGGGTAAGAAACAGACATTCAAGGTGGTAACTACACTTGCAAAAACCCTAAACATGAAACCACGTGGTAATGAAAAAAATGGTTTTGATCCTTTAGAATCATGTAATGTAGATTATGATTTAGAAATAGGTCAATTTGTATTAATTTGACATTAAAAAATCTTTGTAATATTTTATTTTTCTTGGAATGAAAGTTTGAGTATTTTGTTTTTTTGCATTATTCATTTTGATGTTTTGGATATTGGTACCAAAATTCAAAGTTATGGGATTGGGAACTCAAATTGGGTCTAATTTGTATTAAATGTTTTTGAAACCAATTCGAAAATAACTTTTCAAAAATGTTGAGAATTGGAACTTGGGGTTCCTCCTACAACCAACGAATTTGCCAACACTAGTTTCAACCTATGGTGGAAAAGTTATTGAACGTTGAACAAAAAATTCACCGAATTCTATTTAAACCAAAACTAAAATTACAAGAGAAATTTGGCACACTTTTGGTATTGTTGGAAATCTCTCAATAAGTAGGATTTCATGAAGGTGATTTGGACACTTGTAAACTTAAAAGTATAAAAGATATGGAATTTTGAATAGTTATTGTCATTGAAAATTTAATTAAATTCCAAAAAATGGTTTTGAAAGGAAAAAGTTACTTGGGTAACCAATTTATACTTGAACCAATGGCACAAGCTACATAATTTAGAATGAATGTTTGATAATATTGTTATTGTTTTCTCTTAATCTTACAACACAAGATTCACAATAAACTAACCTTAAATCATGATAAACTTACTTAATAGTTGTATTTCAAAATCACTTTCACAAAGTTCAAAACTACATTATTTGGGCATATAATGTTCCCTTTCATAATTGAATACCATAGTATCTTTACCATTTCAGCATTGATTAAATTATTTTCTGTTTTGCCAAAATTTTGAAAAAAAATTTATTATTTGTGCCAAAATTTTAATAAAATCAAAATTTCGACATTGAAGTTTGAATTGCAAACCTTCCAAGATAATGATTTAAAATTGAATCAATCTAGACACATTAGATTATTCCATAACTCCAACAACAATTTTTATTTTATTTTATAACCATTATCTGTTGAAAATTGCAAAATAAAAAAACCAAATGTTGAAGTTAAGATTTAAATTTAAATTTATTATTCAATAACAAACTACTGAAATGGTAAAGGTACTATGGTAATGCATTTTTATTTGAAGAAAAGGTGTTCCTCTTTTGTGATGAATGTTTTTTGCCTTTCTTTTGGAAAGCCTCCACCATGAATAACCTTCATTAATGTCCTTGGAGGTTTCCATCAATATTTAATCCTTTGTTTATGAAAGGGAAGGCTTGGGTTAATAAACCATCCACATAGGTTTTTTCCAAGATTAAGAGCATGGTAAAATGTCTATTATTTTTCAAGTTCAAAAAACTTTATGCAATTGGACTATGCATGACTCAACAACAAATGTAAAAGGTGGAGCTTTCAAGCAATGATTTATTGAAAATTTAAACTTACAATTGAAAATTGATAGGGTTGAAATTTTATTTATTTTTCATGGATTTATGTTCATTCAAAAAAATGATATATGCAATTGATGGCAAAGGATCACAAAGCAACTACAAACTCACAAATTGTTACCTTTACTTATCAATTCCATCTTCTATTATTAACGTCAATATGTATTCATCAACATTGATGTTGCATCTATAAGTTGAATCAATAACAAGTTGACATATAATGAATACAATTTACATTTTTCCACCCAACACAAATTCACCATGTCAAATTTATCTTGGTGCTTTAAATTCCAATTTGATAGCTTTTTTATCAATTAAAAAATTCATATTCAAATGTAAATGTTCCCACCATGGATAATGAAATCCCATCTCATCTTTTGAAGAACTTGGGTTTGAAATTTTATTAAAAATGAAAAAAAAAATCAAATGATTTGCTAAACACGAAGACCAATGCCACCCATTACATAAAAAAGCAAACCTTCTTTTCTAAAAAACTAGAAATGTCCTATTTACAAACCATAGGGAAGTGGTTCATTTTTCCAACATGGGTCAAAATACAACAATATTCAAATGGATGTGAAAACATTTTACACTTGTAAATTGGTTTTTGTTTGCTTTTCTTAATAATCCAAAAGTGATAAGTTGTTAAATACTAAGTAAGGGTGGTGTCAACTTTTCAGTTGCTAATCATGTCAATCAATGGAAAGGGAAGCTACTCAAACATGTACTCTAATGTGCTTGATCTTCAAGCAATGCTCATAGTTGAGTCATGATGGGTTTGCTACTATCTTTTGAATTGTAGGGAGAGGTACAAAATGTTGTTGAACTATCTTCCACCAAGTAACAAGAGGACAACCTCTTGTCTTTGCTTGAATGGGGACTTGGTTAGCAATGTGTCCAATTGCATTAAGTTGTGTTGTGTGAGGTGTAGTTTGAAAAATATAAGCACAACAAAGCACAAAAGGGTGTTGTTGTGTACCCTTTTTGGTTAGGTTGTAGGGTTTTGGAAAACACTTCTTAAGGTGCATTCCAAGGGTTTACTAGAAGCCGGAATTGTCGTTAGCTAGCCATGGTCTCTCTAGTACATTCAATGTACATAAGGTAAAGCTCCAAGGTGAGGGCATTCCAAGAATAAGGGGCCTACTAGGCCAAGCCGGTAGCCAAGCCCAAGCCCACATTTTGGAAATGTCCTTGCCTGTGGGCTTTACCCATTGTAGTACCGCACAAGGAGCAGAACCTTATCATGAACTTAAACATATGTAGATTAGGAGCCCGAGGAAGGAGAGGGTTCCTAAGCCTACTCCTTAAGCGTGGGATAGATCTTACACCTATATGTAGGTATAATTTCTCTTGCATTCAAAGAATAGGCCTAAGAGAGACCCTCCTCTTTTCTAAGAGGGGACAGTCATGGATATACCGTGCCCTCCAAGTAGATTATGAAAAAATTTCCAAGTCTCCAAGTGTGTAAAACGTTGGCAATTTCTTTTTTGCCATGTACCTAGACGGCACATTATGGAGCAGAATCTGTCCTCCCTAAATGGCAAGGCATTACAAAAACTGAAATGTCCACTCCAACAAGCATTCCACTTTACGAAATGCCCTGCCTCTTTTTTTTCCCCATGGTATCTGTTGGGTTCCAAGGGGAAAAAAAAAAGAGCAAATTATGCCAGTGTTTTACATAAGATAATGCCCCTCGGAGTGGGCCGTTCCCGAAATAATCGCCACTTGATTCTGCATGGGCCAAGTGCTTATTTCCGGAACGTCCCACTACTCGAGCGTTACAGGACACTTTTGGCATTGGGCAGGGGGGCTGGTCCGACACCAAACGAGGTAACTTATTACCTAGTGGTCAATCAGTCATCACCTAACCGTAGTGTAAAATAATTGTTGGGGGGAGAGGGGAGAGTGGAGAGTGGTTTTTTTTCCTCCTTAAAATTTTTTTAAAAAAAATTTTCAATGGGTCGAAAAATGCGTAGGTAAACGTGTGGACCAGTGTTTTTATTATTATTGGCGAATTTTCGCCAAATTTCGAACTGGAAAATATTATTTCGAGGTATAGAAAGGGTTTTTTCGTTGGAACAAAAATGGCCCAAATTCGCAAGTTTTTGAAGAAAAAAGGTTCAAATCGCCATTTTTTTAATGATAAGTTCCAGGACGTAGCCAATAATATAGAGGGATGTTTTTAAAAAATTTACATTGCATATCTGGTATGTAGCCATGTTTGGTTAAATTATTTTCTGGATGATCGCCACTTTGGCGATATAACAAAATCCTTAGAACAGACACTGGTGGATGGTGGTGGCCAATGATTTTTCATTTTATTTTATTCAATTTTGTGATGTAGCTCAAGTGGCAGTCATCCAGACGACTGTTTAGCCAGATTTGGCGATCAAAATGAAAGTAAATGTTTTTTAGCATCATTTTATATTTTTGGCTATCCATTAGAACTTAGGATAAAATCTGTTCTTTTCTTAAATAAACAATTGGCGACTAGAAACCCCCAAAAACACTAAATTTCACCATTTTGAAAAGAAAAAACAAAAAAACACTCGGCCCCAACAAAACCATACGGCTCACTGTGATGGAGCGGCCACACCCCTGCCTCCTACAT
>Ga0116231_10000250_pt1 | contig 82549 bp, 62 predicted proteins | sample S1TSphgellanicum_2_FD_89695 | JGI IMG/M metagenome (GOLD analysis project Ga0116231, IMG submission 89695) | Host-associated microbial communities from peat moss isolated from Minnesota, USA - S1T2_Fd - Sphagnum magellanicum MG | ecosystem: Host-associated > Plants > Peat moss > Unclassified... | reverse complement strand
TTTTTTTTTTTGGTTTCAAAAATTTTTCTTTCTTAAAAACTTAAATATTTTTTTTCATAAATTAGATCTTGTAAAATCTTGAAGATGATCCCACTTGGGCCAAAATCGTAAAGGTTCATAGTGTTTACAATAGAAAACAGAAATAAATAAATAAATAAAATAAAATAAAAACTATAACCTACCTTACATAAGAAATATAACTATCAGTTCTCAAAGTGGGTAGTCCAAAATTAACTATTGTGCCTAATTAATCATTAATCAAGTAAATTCATAATCAAAGGCATTACTTTGATGTTGAAATTGATAACTAGCAACTCTCTCTCTTTTTTTCAAATTTAAATCATATTGACACTTTGTGTGGTCCAAAAATAAAAAATACATAACCAACCTAGTTGGTTATGATAGAAAGCAAAATTGGGCAACATTGGTAAATACCTCTTGATACTTAACAATAATCACATTCAATATTGCATTTTGAGAAGGAGCTTTTCCCATCATAAAGCACAAAGCAAACAAAATCAAGACAAGCCCCTCATTTTGGAAATGTTCCCCACCCATTGGTTTTCCCCATGGTAAAGGACAAGATGAAAGTAGCCAAGTTCACCCTTAGTTTTGTAAATGTCCTTCACCTATGGGCTTTTCCAATATTAAAACACAAAGTGAAGGTTATTTGTAGAACTTGAGCAAAATGCATATTTCATGAAGGCAAATGAGGTGCAAACCGATCCTTAGTTCTTACACCTACTCCTTAAGAGTTAAGGTATCTTTACACCTATAAGACCTCTTCCTTAAAAGTGAGAAGGAACATACACTTTTTCTTTTCACCTTTACATTAGGTGTAAGATCACTCCCACTCTTAAGGAGTAGGGAAAATATCCCTCCTTTTTTTTTTAGGAGGAATATTGAAAATATAAAGTGCCCTTCAAATATATGCTTGGACATTCTCCAATTGCTTCAACACCTCTATCAATTAATCAATTATTTTTTATTTTTTTCATTTCAATAAATTGAATATTTTCTTTCCAAAAATATTGTTATTAACAACATTTGACATTTCAACTTTTTTCAAATAATATAATTGATTTAAAAGTTGTTGTCAACTTAGTATGGTCATATGTTCCGTACATTTTTAAGTGACCTTGGGTGAACAAGTAACCTACATTGATTATATAACACCGAGATGAGTTACTCAGGGCAAAAATAATAAATAAATAATAATGTGATTTTAAAATAGAAGGATGAAAAAATATGAAAATAAATAAATCAACTTATGGATCATATCTTCAAAATATTTCACTAAGGACATAAGCTTGAATTTATGAATAATTTAATTAATTATTTTGAGCTAAACAGTATTTAAATGAATTATTTAAACTTGACTAGATCTTAAAGGGAAAAATTCAAATAATTGAATGATTTTTTATTTTAAAATGATATTTTTAGAAGGATAACATGTGACATAATATTAATGATTTGTAATTGATGACTGAGATTGAAAAAAAAATTGGTTTATTCATTTTTTAAATATATAATTTTTTTGTGAGTGGAGCTTTTAGCTCATATTCTTATTTTCATAATTTCATGTTGTTGTTTTGTGTTCAGCAATGGGATAAGTTTTCTTCTTTTTTTTTCTTTTTTTTTTTTGGGGTAACAAACCTACATTGCAATAATATTTATTTGTCATTTTAATTGCAAAAACATTCATAAAAATAAACATATGTGTTTTGGGTGATCAATCCTCATAAAAGAAAGTCCTTGAATATGTGTGATGAACTTCGAAATGGGTGTAACTCACTTAAGGATCAATTTTGAGACATGTGAATGATCTTTAACCCAAAATATGCAAGTTTGATTTTTTGTATTTTTGAATTTTGTATATAACATGCGAATGTTATGTGGGACTTTAGTAATGCAACTCACCTATGTGATAATATGGACTTATTCAAAATTAATTATCATAGATCTGAACCTTTCCTAGGCTATAGGCCCATTCAAAAAACCTCCAATTTTTTTTCCCTCTCAAAAATTAAACACAACATTCCATCCTTAAACTAAATTCAAATATAACATTTCCCAAGTAAAATATAACCATTATGAAGTTGCAAGCCTCATGACACATAAAAGTGGAAGGGTTCTTAAGTTTACTCCTTAAGAGTGGAAGGGATCTTACACCTAAAAATTAGGTGTTAAATTCCATGCCTTCATAAGCATCCAAGTTTCCACCTTGATAACCTATCCTTAAACCCTTGTACTTACCCTCATACTACCTAGGTAAGGTTAAGCATCATGGGTAAGTAGGTAAGAAATGAAAGTGGCTACTACCTACTAGGTAAGCCAGTTCATGGCTATTAGGTAGGTGGATGCTTAGGGATGGATAGTACAAAGCTAATCACTGTGGATTGCTAGGGTACATGTGGATGAGAAAGTGCTTTATTCCTGGCCAAACACCATTCATCCATCCATCCATCCACTATGGTGTGTACCTGGTGAGTGCTGGTTCACTGTGGCTGGTGAATTGCCTGTTTAGGAATTGTTGCATGCATGGTTCCAAATCACACCTAACTTCAATTCCTCTATTCCCAAGTCAATTTGCTCACTCTAACTTTCCATTTTCCGTTGTTGTTGTGTGAAGTACAAACCCCATTAACTCCAAACCCCATTAGCCTAATTCATGTACAAAAGCTATATGGTTGTCCCATACTTGTGGTTTTCATGGCTGCATTGCACAACAGTAGTTGTGAGCTGAAAAGCACAAGCATGGCGAGGGAATCGCGACTCAATCCCATCAACCCAGTATCTGCTGAGATTCTGTCAATACAAAGTGCATTGCAGGGTAGTAGGCTCTTCTTTTTTATTTTTCTATTTTGTGTTGTAATTGAAGTGACAATCATCTATAACAATGATTTAGCCAAATTTGTCTATGAAGGTGTCAATTATCTATATCATGATTTAGCCAATTTTTTCTATCAACATGGCAATTATCTATATGATGGTTTAGTCAAATTTGTCTATGAACGTAACAATTATATATGTGATGGTTTAGCCAAATTTGTCTATTTATGTGATACAAAATTACTTAGAATTTAAGCAGCCTTCTGTATTTTCACTTCCTACTGGAGCCTAATGCAGTATCCTAGCAATTAAATTCCCCCGGCCCCCAAAAATCAAATACCTTTTGTGTTTTAAATTTTAAATTCACAAGGGAAAGAAAAAAAATTACTGGTTCAATGATGGTGCAAAGTCAGGGTCTCTGTTTTACTGTAAAGGATCAAGCACTTGAAAATATATAACATTGGCCAAAAAAATACATATTTCAAACCAAACGAATGTTATAGCACCCCCACAAGAGTAGTAATGGATTTTCTTTTGATGATTTCAGCTCATTTCCCATTTTTCAACCAAGTTATGAAAACTAGGAGAACATGAGGATTGGCCTTTGCAACAAAGCTTGTCAGCTTACAAAGAGTGTACCTACTACAACTTCTTCATCATAACAACCTCGGCCCAGCACCTGCTTTGTTAGTTGGGGACCTCCCGAGTGCATATCCCCCAACCTGGGCTGACACTTTTAGGTTTCACGGAAATCCCATTGTGGTGGGTGCATTTGTCTGAGAGGCAATAGTAGCGATCATTTGGTTGCAATCAATTTCAGCCATCGAGCTGAGGAGCTCCTTGGTAGGCAAGGATATTGTGTTTAGATTCATTATAGAGAGCTTAAGGGATTTTGGCCCCCAAGTAATAGGTCTATTTTTATATGAGGATTTTTGAAAGATGATATTTTGGCTTGTGTTGAAACTTGAGATTAGTTATAGAGTTGTAATGTCTTGAAGGATTTTGGTTTCTTTTAGAGGATTTTTTGAAAATTATATTTTTGCATGGTGAAATATTTGAGTTTCCATAATTCTTCTTTTGGCTTTTTAATGGAAATGGCAAGGCCACAGTGTGACACACCCTAGTTACACTGGTGAAGCCCCTGCTGTCAGGGCATTGCCCTTGGACTTCAGACTGCGCCCTTGGCTCTGACGGCAAAGGCATTAATGCCGTGCCAGGAGGGCCTTCTTTCCCTCTATGAAAGAGGGAGGTGAAGAGGCAATGTACAGATAAGCCTTTTTTTTCTGGTGATCTGTGGCCAGAATTCAACATTTGTTGAGGTGGTGCGATGGCGCTAGTAGGATTTATAGGATATAGTTCGCCATCATCATTCTTGGATGAATGTGTAGGTTGTTATTGTACATCCATCGGATGTGACTAGATCACCAGAAAATCTGTTGATGTAGCTAGCAAGGATGTGACTTCATCGCCCTTTTTTTGTCAAAACCCTAAAATTAATCGCCCTTTGCAGTTGCAAGCTTTCTCAATTGGAGCCTTGTTGCTCCCACAAAGTTGTTGCCATCACCAACAATGGTGCTCCAAGGTGCAATTCTTTCGCCAAACTTGTTGCAAGCTCCTTTAGTGCAAATCGTCAAGATTTGCTCCTCTTGTGGTTGGGATTGCCTAAATCGTCTTTTTCATTCCTACTTATTGCCAGCTATTCAAGAGTGCGGTGTGTGTACACAACTTTTTGCTATGCTTGAAAGCTGAGACGACCACTCTCAATTCCCAATCCTTCAACTCATTTCCAATTTCAAGTTCTTGTTTTTGTTTGATATTTGTGAAGGTTGATGTTGTACTTGTGTTTGTGGATTTGTGTAGAATTATGTGGGTGGTCGTTTCAGCTTTGAATAATGGCAAGATTGCAAATTTGATTTCGGCTTAGATTTGCAAAGGGAAACTCAAGGTAAGTTTCCTAATCACACCTTGTAACCATTTGTTTGTTTTAGGAGTTGTCCTTCTTATGCAAGTCCTTTCTGTTCCAAGCCTTTTGTTGTTCTTTTGTAAGTTTTTTCTATTCTTTTGCAAGGAAGGTTTAAAAGATATTCAACCCCTCTTATAGTGTTTTCAACCATTCTATACTTGATTTTATTTGGATTTTCAGGGCTTTGTTTGCATTGTGCATTTTTTCGTTCAATTTCTTCTATGCTTTAGAGTTGTCAATTCTTATGCAAGAAGGTTTTAAGAGCTTTGACCCCTTCATTGTGCTTTTAGCTACCTGGAAGTAGGGTTCAAAAAATTTCAACCCCTTCACAATGGTTTTGTCTATTAATGATTAGAGTTCAAAGAGCTTTGATCCCCCCTTCTTCATAATGTTTTTGCCTTTCATTGTGTTTTTAGTTAGTTTTGACCCCCCCCCCTCATAGTATTTTTGCCACTCTCCTTGTTTTAAGTTAGTTTGTTTGCTATGTCTTTTTCAATCTTCTAGTACTTCAATTATTCCAAGAACCCAACCCTTACCATGTCATTGTGTCTTGTATTTGATTATAGTATGTTCCCAAGGTCGTATAACTCCTTTGATAGTGGGCCAAAATTGTCACTAACTAGAGCTTGGGTTGAATCCCCAAAATCGAATGTGAACCTAATAGGAGCCACCACATCCCCAAAGCTCCAAAACCCTAGTTCTTCTTTTGCAACACCTGAAGTCCTCCTTGAAATCCCTAATGTTATTAATGTACATCCTGATGAAATCCTCTCTGAAATCCCTAATTCTACAACCATAGATCTTGATGAAATTGTGGAACTATCAAACTCCTGATCCCCAAGCTAAACCCCCAAGGAAGAAACACAAGTTTGGTGTGGATGGCATTGGGAAAAAAACCTCACAAAAAGTCATATGATAGTAATAAAAAATTCCAAGCAAAATGGGCAGCAAAATTAATGGCTACTGGTGGGATTATTCGGATTGTGAGGTGCAAAGTTTGCTCCTTCATTGAGAACAAGGACAAAATTGTCAAATGCAAAAAGGATACTCTAACCAAACATGTTGATTATTGGATTGCAATTCGTGACTTACCTTGACTTGGGGTGAAGAAAGGGGGGGAATACATTGCCAAGGATTGTGCCCATTTGATAAACATGCAATTGTGGGCCCAACAAGGTCCAACTTTTGTCTTGCAGCAAGTCAACAAACCCTCGGGAGAGGGAAATCGAAAGATAGTTCAATTCAAATCCTTGTTTCATATTCTTTCTCATGGTTGACCCATGTTGGAATATGAAAAAATGTATTACTTATTTGCCAACTTGAAGGTCCCCAATAATCTGAACATGCATTGGTTTGATTTTGTTGGTTAGACACTTGTTGAATTTATGTACCAACAAGTCTAAAAAGCCATTATCCAAAACATACAATTTGCCCAATTCTTGGCATGTTTTTGTGATGAAGTGACAATCATAGATAATGGTTATTGGATATGTGTCCATGCTTACGTGGTTGATGCCTAGATTAAGGTCCCTATCTTAATATGTGTTGATCGAATTGTTGATGGATCGAGTTTTAACAACCTCACTGAGGTGATTATGAACTCTATGATGAAAGGTGGGGGGTTAAGCAGGGAAGAGCTGTCCAAAAAGCTCTTATGTTTTGGGGCAAATGGAGTGAACGTGTTTTAACGAAGCAAAACTAAAGTGACAAGGCAAATCAAAGATTCATGGGCCCCCTTTTCCATGGGTGTGCATTGTGTTGCACACCACACTAATTTAGCAATTTAGTCCTTGGGAGATTTGCCCTCATTGCTAAGATTGAGGGCTTTATGTTGAGCATGTATGGTTATTTTAACCATTCACCAAAAAGACATCTGAATTCCAAAAACTTGCTCAAACCCTAAAAACAAAGGGGAACAAATCCTTCAAGAATGTCAAAACAAGATGGATGTCCATGCTTAATCCATTGAAGAGGATCATGGCAAAATATCACCCATTGCTTATAATGATGCAAGCTGACTATTTTACAATCCATGTGGCAAAGGTATTTCTCTCTCCCTAAACTGCCATTCTGCATTTATGTAACATTTGAAATTTCTTTATTTTTATGTTGTTGGTTTAAGTGATTATCATGATAACATGGTCTATCTTTTTTTTTGGTTTTGCAAATCCCAAAAATGATGTTTATCGGTAATTATGCATTGTGTGGTGTATGTGTAAACCAATTTGGGTCTTCTTTTTGATGTTCATATGTTGCTTGGGCTAGCATGTATTTTGCCATTATGGAAAGCATGCACACCCTGCTCAAATTTGCACAACGAGGGGATATTTTCATATTTGATTTCATAGCTGCAACCAAGGTATGCCAAGGTTAGCTATACAATTTGTATTATGATGCCACTTTGTCATTCCTGGGAGATGAGTTTTGGTCCTTCCATGGATTGTTACAGGGTGACCACCAACAAATCCATATAAAATGGGTGACTGATTATAACACAGAGTTCATTGAACATCTTACATTTCTATAAATGGTGAAAAGATATGGGTTCATTGGGGTGTATTATGCCCTGATACAAATGTTATGTTGTCGATGACACAAATTGCATTTGTCACAGTGGTACAACTTGTGAAAGTTGAATGCAAACATAAATACATCAACCCTTTTTATTTTTGTTGATATGAATTTTGTAGATTTGGTTTCATTTAAGTATTTTAAATGAAGTTTGATGGTCTTTTTATTTTTCTGCTTTTGTCACATCCCAAAACCATGAACTATGAAGGTCTTCTTAACTTTTTGCCTTTGTCAAATTCCAAAACAATGAATTTAAATGGTGTTCACCTCTTTTTACTTCTGTTAGATTCCAAAAGAATGAAATCATATGGTATTTTTATCTTTATGTATTTGTTAAATTCCAGAACCATGAACTTAATTATGATCTTTTTATCTCTTGTCTTTGTCAAATTCTATAACCATGAACTTAAAGTATCTTCATATTTTTTGCATGTGTTAAATTTTGAAATTCTGAACTTAGATAAATCTTCTTATATTTGGCCTTTGTCAGATTCTAGAACTTTGAACTCATATCAATCTTCTTATATTTGGCCTCTATCAAATTCAGGAACTTTGAACTTAGATCAATCTTCATGTGTTTTGCCTTTGTTAGATTAGATGGAACTTTGAACTTATATCAATTTTCTTATATTCTTCCTCTGTCAAATTTTGTAACCATGAACCTACATGATCTTCATATGTTTTGCATGTATTATATTTTGGAACTATGAACTTAGATGAATTTTCTTATGTTTAGCCTTTGTCAGATTCAGGAACTCTGAATTTAGTTCAATCTTCATGTGTTTTGTCTCTATCAAATTCTAGAACTATGAACTTAGATGAATCTTCTTATATTTTGCCTCTGTTAAATTCCATAACCATGAAGTTACATGCCTTATTATCTTTTTGCCTTTGTTAAATTTTGGAATGTTGAACTCATATGGTTTTCTTTTCTTGAACTGCCTTTGTGAGATTCCATAACCATGAAATCATATGGTCACATATTACTTTTCTTCCTTTGTCAAATTTCCATAAACATGAACTAGCTCAATTTTCTTATATTTTTGCCTCTATTAGATTTATAGAACCATGAACTCAATCTATGGACCTTTTATATTATCTAAGTTCTACCTCTATTAGATTCCATAACCATGAATTGTGGTTTGGTATTCTTATTTTTTTGCGTATGTCCAATTTGTAGAACCATTTGAATTGGGATGGTCTTGTAATTTCTTTTTGTCTTTTGTAAAATTCCATAACCATGGACTATGGTCCGGTCTTCTTATGTATTTGCCTAAATGTCAAATTTGTAGAACCATGTACCTAAATGGTCTTTTTTTAATCTTTTTACCTTTGTCATGTTTTGTTTTATGTTGGATGGCAGAGATTGCGGAAGGCTTGATAGTTGAATTGGATGCACGATTTCCTGAACAAGGAATCATGGATGTTATGGGGATTGTTTTTTAAATTTTTAATGGGGATATTTAATTTTTTGGGGATATTTAATCTGGGGTTATTTTGCCACATTCACAACAACCCAGAAATGAAAAAGGAAAAGAAAAGGCTGGTAGAGATCAAACAAGTGGCTGTATACAAGTCCTTGCAAGTCGCCTCTGATCGTCTGCCTCCTCAAATCACCTGAATAGTCTGCCATATGTTGTTGGTAGTACAGTAATGGAAAATTCTGGAAGATTCTCTTGGAAAAAAGTGGTGGGTGATCCCTCAAGTGTCAGCTCTAAAATTATAAAGAATAAAGCTTCCATAATAACCTAACTCTCAGTTTCCCGGATTATGTGATCCAACACCCACCAGTGCACCATCCCTTGGTGACCCATTATGATTCGGTTGTGAATGAACCATCCACAAATGAGTTTACCAAGGTTCCACCTGGGTAACAAACTTGTACTCTAAACCCTCTTAGATCTCCCCTTCGCCTACGTAGGTAACTCTCCATGTAAGCCGGTAAGTAATAAGTATCATGAGTGAGTAGGTAAAGAATTGTAAGTGATTAACATATAATTAAGTAAGGCACTTTGTGGGTATTACGTAGGTAGATGTGTGTGAATGGTTAGTTTATAGTTAACCACTATGGTTAATTATGGTACAAGAGTCAACCCTCACCTTGCCACAACCTTGTAGTCCAGAGCATCTCAAGGCTTTGATTGGTCACCCACTTGTCGTTTACTTCTCACCCTTCTTTCTCCATGTGTGTACATGTGTACATCATCTGAACAAGACATTGGACATGAGTTTTTCATCTATTGAGACGAGCATTTGACAAGATTCATCCATCGATAGGAGGTAACGTTGTCACTCTCAAACCTCAATAGCAGATTATGGTAACCATGAACAGTTACCTAGTCCATAAGTTAAAAGGGGCCTTGCTTTCTTATGAGGGTCTCACCTTAAAAAGAAAACATCTCTTGGGACATTATTAATAGGTGCCCAACATTTCAAGTGCACAAGTTTCATGGCAAAACATCACATGCCAAAATGAACTATGATTCATTGGAGCACAAAATAGTGCGAGAGAAATAATTTGGTGGCTAAATTAGCTAGGAAATTCTCTTTGATGCACCTGATTGTTTTGATTTTGAAAAAAAACCCATTTTGTTCATAGTTTTTGTTGCACGGAAGAACATAATTCCAGCACATGAAGCTCTCCAGAGCTCATGCAACACTAACGATGAGTGGGAACAGTGAAATCAGATTAGATTGAGAGACTGAGAGGTTGGTGGTGTAAATGCTCACCATTTTGATGAGCATATGAGAGAGAAAGAGAGAGAGAGAGAGAGGCCATCCAGGGACTGGAATCAATCAGTTTTCATGTAAGTACAAGTTCCATGTCCTGGAGAAAGAACAAGTAAATAGATACTAGATGATGGATAGGTAGTAGATGCCCTTCTGGGTCCCTGGCAGCTTCCATCCCATGCTTCAAGCAAAATGTTGCAATCAATTTGTGGGACCCATTTCAACACAAGGCAACAACAACAATCAACGTTGGAGAAGCTTCTTTACAAGTGACTTATTATTAGAGTTATCCGAAAAGTCATGAGTTCTGTATTCACCTTGTCTTCGGGCCTCCTTTCACCTCCTATCCCCACTTTCAGTGGTATCCGCAAAGCCATGAATTTTTATTAAATCTCAGTATGAAATGCTAAAACTCAGCATTCAATGCACAGAGACTAATCATCATAGGTGTACAGGGAGGAGCAGTGAAAATATAGGTAGCAGCAGTGGAGGCGCTCAGGCAAAAGGAAAGACAGGATGAAACTCAGTTTACCACCAAATTTGATGGTTTTTTATTTTAGTTTCACCCTCATTGAATCCTAATGTATTTTTTTCAGGTCTCTAAAAATCTTACCCCATGTATGACCAAACTCAGGGTTGTGGTGCTGTGTTTTGCTTACTTTATGGAGAACTCTATTCTCATCATAAGAACAGGTATAAATATTTTTCTAGTTTATTTAATATGAAATCCTCCTTTCCTTCAGGCAAATCTCTGCCTCAATCAAAGATGGCACCTTTCATGTAAGGTTCCTCAAATTCCTTAGGCTAAAGGTGCCTCTTCTCCTCTCAAGATAATCATCGCTGGCCTGTTTATAGAAGCCAAATTCGACCACTTCTTTACAATGAGTAAGGAGCTCGAAGGGGGCTGTTCTGGGAATTCTTGTCTTGGACTCAGCTTCCAGACAGACCCCTCAATCCAAGGACCAACCCCCGCTCTTAAATCAGCTTTACTATTTACTTAATCATCTCACCCCCAACTATTAGCGGCTACCACTATGTGATCTAAAATTCAATGTCCAAATCTTCATTACCATTCCAACTGGGTACATATGGAAGATGATCAGTCATTGGTGTCAATCATATTTGTGTTTTCAAGGAATCCATTTTCTCCACCTCATTGTAGAACTTATGCATGGTGTGTGACATTCATTTAAAGCTCATACAAAACACTAACAATTCTCACCTCCCACCAATCTATTGGTTTTGCTTTGAAAATGAATGAAAGAAAAGAAACTTGTTCATTGTTTGCAAGAGTGGAAATTATGTGGTCTCTTTTGTTGGGAGTGAGGGGAACAGAAGAGAGTGAATCATTGCTCTCACAAAGCACCCAAACAAGTACAATTGATAAAAGCAGACAAAGATTATGAACTTCTTCCCTTTGTTGAAAAACCAATGTACTTAACGTTTATTTAAACTGCTGGTGGGAATTCAGTCGCTGATCCAATCATCACCTAAGATCCAATGTCTAAAACTTTCACCAAAACCACTTGATACCGTTGACGAATGCTGAGTACTTGATCCCCTTCTTTCCCTAGAAGAAAGATAGACACACATTCTAATTGCCAGACAAAGGGTAATGTTGATTCTTCTGCTATAACAGGATAGGGTATTTCATTTGGTGGTAGCCCATGCTTGACACTTGGATGTGTGATTGTGGCACATATTATGACTATGACAAACACCTCGTACACTTTACAATAATATGTATGAAACCACAAAATTCCTGTTGCAGATGTGCCATGAATTATAGTTATATCAAATTGAGTCAAATTTCCATGCAACACAATATGGAAAAATAATCTCCTCCTGTAAAAGAGAGAGATGGTATTATATAACTTAGACCAAGAAGATCCCAAACACCTGAAGGCGTCTGGACTCTGGAGTCTATGAGTCTGACCTCCGCATAACAACAGAAGTCCAAGAGATAAAACCACCAAATTGTCCAAGAAAGGATAGAAGAAACATACAATTGAGTGGGTAATTTGCAAAGGGAAAGCTCACAAAGGGCCCTGTAAAACTCAGAAGTCAGTACTGAAGACCAGCTGGTAGTAGGTAGACGAAACTGATCCTCCTGAGTCCTGACTCATAAAACATATCAGATTCTTCCTCTAGTCCTGGGGATGTGTGTACCCAAGTCCTCACTCAACTTTCTGGAACAATTCAGCAGAGCCCCAAAGGTGGGGCACAAATCCACCTGCAGCATCCAAACATACTTACACACAGAAAGTAGCTTAGCTACTTAGATACTAGGCTGAAGACTCTGCAACACACAAGGACTGCAACAACCTTCCAACGAGCTTCCTACTCTTATTATCCCAGAAAACCAAGCTGAAGTACTTGAACAGCTAATGATTACTCACAAACCCCAATTATGATTTCCTTTTGCAAACCCATTAACCCAATATAATACATACTTCTGCAAAAACCCATTACTCATTAAACTTAATTTATGATACATGTTTGTAACTGCCCTTAGTCACAGAACCCAATTAAGATATACATTTTCAGAGCCATATTTACTCACAAACCCAATTATGGAATACTTTTTGCAAAGCTCGCTTTACTCACAAAACCCAATTATCATATCCTGCAAAGAAACTTTACTGACAAATCCCAATTATGTTGCCCTACACTTGGAAACGAAATCCATCACTCACAAAAACCCAATTATGACTTGAATTTTCCAAGGCCCATTTATTACTCTCACAAAACCCAATTCCTGTAACCTTTTGCTTTAGCCATTACTGACACAAACCCAATTATGATATCCTTTTTGCGAAAGCCCATTTATTCACAAGTACCCACTAACGGTTTTGGCAAAGCCTGACACTCCAGAGATTTTATTACTACAAACCAAAGATTGAAAGACCCGTTGAGAGTGAATGCAAATTGCATTATTTATGTGTTAAGAGTTCAAACTCTTAAGACAAAATAAAGGAGTAACTGATTAAAACTCCAACAGATATATTCCTTCAATGCAAGGCTTCCTCCTTTATAATTAACTTTGGGTTCCTAGTTCTTCTCTCCCTATAGCTATCATATTAGCAATAATAAATACATAAGGAAAACCTTTTCTTTGGCCTTGCATTGAACCCTAAACCCTAAACCCTACCAAGGCAAAGGATATTGTGTTTAGATTCAGTATAGAGTATGGTAGCTTAAGGGATTTTGGCCCCCTAAGTAATAATAATAATTATAGGTCTATTTTTATATGAGGATTTTTGAAAGATGATATTTTTTGGATTGTGTTGAAAGTTGAGATTAGTTAGTTATAGAGTTATAATATCTTCAAGGATTTTGGTTTCTTTTTTAGAGGGATTTTTTTTAATATTATATTTTTGCATGGTGAAATATATTTGAGTTTTTTTCCATAATTCTTCTTTTGCCTTAAAATACTTTTTAATGTAAATGGCAAGGCCACAGTGTGACACACCCCTTTTTGAACCATATTCAATGTCTGGAACTTGGGTCTTTGGATGTTGAGACCTGGGTAGGTAGTAGGTATTCCCCAAAAATAAATAAATAAATAAATAAATAAATAATTGTGAACATTTTCATTTAATGCTAATGTACATGCTATCATTAAGGACTCTTTATTTTCAAATTTACAAGTTAGTCAGCCGACTCATAGAGTTTGACTACTATTTTACAAATGCTAATATACTCACACCACTCTTACCCAATGCCAAAACCCTAAACCAAATTGAAAGATGGAAATTGCCTTTCACCTTGTCAAATGATACTAAACTTTTTAAGGGCTACAATATTTTGGCCTTTGTATCAAAGGAGAAACAAAATTGCTGAAATTTGCATCATAAAGGCCTTAATCCAAAACCAGTCTTTTTAGAGCAAGTACAATGTTGGGTCCATGAAAGGACTTGTAATGGCAAAAGTATAGATGTATAGATGAGTGTTGGGCGGTTCAGGGTAAGGGTAAAGTGAACTTAACCCTGACTTGACCCATGACTCAATAATTGGATCTAAACCCTAACCTAGGATCCACCTTATTTACAGGATTGTGGTTTGAAGTTTGAACCTGGAACCCTAGAATGAGTGTTTTCACTTTTTTTTTTGGTCTAGAATTGTGAGATTGATTTTTTTGACAATGTTTTGGTTGTTAGGGTTTAGTGATCATAGTCATAGTTTCTGATTTTCCATTTGATGTAGACTCTTTTCATTCAACAATTTGGAGCTTTAGATTCACAATACTAATAAGAAAAATATTGTTTTGACAAGAACCTTTATATATAGGAAGTGTAAGTTAATGGCAACTTCCCCTCTTGATAGTTCTATCACATCTTGGCCATGCACAAAAATGGACACGTGCATTGTTGAAGCAAGAAATAATAGTCCAAGCTTTCCCTCTTGGTAGTTTTAACACAACTTGGTGGTAAAAAAAATTGAACATGTGCACTTGCATTGTTGAAGCAAGAAATAGTAGCTAAGGCCTCCAAGCTATGCACAAACATGAATGTGTGCACTCTGAAATGGATGATGTAAAAAATTGCATATGAAAGTACCACAATCCATGATATACTTGAAAGCTTTGCCAATTTGACAAATGTTTTATACAATAAAATATGCCATTATACATTATAATATTGAACTAGTTAGTTCTAACAATTGCACTTCAATGTATCACCTTGATTGTTAGAAATTTCACTAATAATACCATGAAAAGATTTCAATATATTAAAACAAATGGAAAATATAATCCCATATGTGCACTAATACATGCCATTATTGGATAGGAAAGATGAATTACATGAAATAGTACATTGCCAAATTCAATTAACAATATTCAAGTTCACATAAACCAAAGTTTAGTCCCCAAACAACTCAAGTGTATAAAGAAGGATAATTATATCGATTATGGATTGGGCACATTCATCACTAAATTGCCCTATACAAATAGACACAACTTTGTTTATCCTTCATTTCATAATCTTTGATGAGGTTTTGAATTTTTGGTTTTGGATAATCTAAAAGATCAAATCTACCACTTTAACATTCATTCAAGATCTACACCCACACATTCAATATAAGATGAGGAAGTTTGTAAAGTTGAAACGTTGCACTTATGATGATACACTATAATTTGGTGTGCAACATACCACATGATCTAAATTGATACATTGATATAATACAACTTTATACATTAAAATACAAAAGGAAAAAAAATTGAATGCCACATTTTAAATTCATAAAATATATTGCATAATGTATGCTCAAATGTTATATTTGTTCAAATGTTAATACACTACAACACTACAACATTAATACATTGACATTTTAATACTGATGACCAAAATTGAACTTTTCAACTTACATGGAAACCTTAGAAAATTTCAAAAAAGAATTTACAAACTGCATAATTTGAAGAAAAAGTGGTTCATAGATTTAATATTAAATGTTGTGAATAATGAATGGTTAATTTACGAATTAGTACTAAATGATCAAATGTTTTTTGAATGTACCACAACTATGATTTTTGTGTAATATTATTATGTTCTCACTTGATCCAAACCCACAAAATTTCATGAAAACATGATGTGATTTATTCATGTTTATTCATGTTTCAATTTTTATTTATTTTTCTTAAATTATTTTGTTTCATTTAATTTCATTACACTTTTACATTCTAGGGTACAAGATTATTAACTTCACCATTCCTAGGGATCATTTTTTGAATTTTGAAACTAGATAAAAAGGTTATGAAACTAAAGAAAATATGTGCAACAATTGCATAATAAATGACGCGCCCCCAAGTTCCTTGTTAGACCCAAAAAGGGTCCAACTATGTTAAAGAGCGAAAATAGTTGGAACATGGTGCCGCTCCTAGCTTCTAGCACTAAAGGGGGTGAGAGGGGTGTGTTGAAAGCTCCGGGATTAGACTAGGAAGAGGACAAGCTATTTAATTATTGGGTTATGCATCCAAAACCAACCAACAAATTGGTTAGAACTCATTTTACACACTTTTGGTGTTGGGACAAGCCACGGGCAACCTTGGACTCACTTGATTCACCACGGCCTGGACTCGGGGGAAGCCACCACCTTCCCCCATATAGTATTCATTGCGTCTCTCCGCCACACTTGCATCCAAATGGCACTTTTTCCCGAGACTCCCAAAGTGGAATTTCGAAACTATCCCGATTTGGAATCTTGGGACTTTGGGCGTTCATAACTTCTCGCTTCGACCTCCGATTAGGACAAGGTCTAAAGCAAACTTGTAACTCTCCTTGAGAGCTTTCCAACAGTGTGTTGCACTCCACCTGCACACACCGAGATTGAGTCAATTCCTGACTTTTAATGGTCGGGAATCAAATTGCTAGTTTGACTTTCGACCCTTCTTTCGCCTATAACTTGTGCTACAGATGCCCAAATGGCTCATGCAAGGCCATTTTGGACATCTACACTTCAAGACCTTTTTCAACGGTATAAAGGACATTTTGATGCGAAGTGTTTTGACCCTTACAATCGTGTTCTGAGTTTTTGGGAGTCTTGGAGGACTCCCAAGTCCCATTTTCAGGAGTGTGAGTGGCGACCTCACACTTCCCTCAAAGTGGGGTTGTGATAATAAACATAGTATAACAAAATATGTTTTTAAAACTTTGTAAGTGTACCACAAGGTTTAAAAGTAGAGGCGATTCCAAGTAAATTCACACGATGAAAATAATCAAAATATATGCCACACAATAAATATCAGAAGTTTTTCCACATCAATATAATGGATTACAGCATATCAATTTTTTAATACATAGACCTAGTTACATTGATATAATAAAAACATGAAACAAAAAAATCATTAATATAAGAAAATAACAAATTCTCAAAATTGTTGATGCATTTGTCAACATGTAGCAAATAACCAAGTTCACAAATTGTAAATAATGTATAGGCAAAATCTTACAATAAATTTTGTTATCACAAAAAAAATTCTTTGATTTGAATAGCAAAAAGTTTTTTTGATTTGATTATTGCAAGAAATCACACAATTTGTTGCTACCTTTTATTTAACTATTAATTCCAATAACATGAGTTGATTAAAGTTGTGAAAAATGTAGAATTAATCAAAAAGTTTAGATTTCTTATTAATAAACATGCAAATTATTTAAAACAAACATAACAAAATTGAACTTTACTCACGATACATTGTATCATAGCCCTTTTTTTGATCTCTTTCATCATGGGTGTAAATTTGAACTCAAATTGGCCACCATGTGCACGATATGGACTTGAACTTAGGTCAATTCCAATGTGCACAATGTGAACTTGAACTTGGGCTACTTGCCATTTGCATAGAACATAGATTATTGAAATGCTTATTCATAATGGAAATTTCACAATGACAAACAAATGTTTTCTAATTTGTTGTTCAACTCATTAACTTCCAAGCAGGAAAAAAAAATGCAATATTTTGCATTCAAGTTACACTTTTAAAAAGTTCTAGTTATTTATTTGGTTAATACCTTTGAAATGATGGATGATCTTACATACTTAGCAATGAATTGTTTTAAGAAAATTAACACTGAATATGAAAATATTCTAATAGTAACATCATTCACTTCACATGTTTATTGTTGTTTGATTTTCAAGAATATTTTGAATGTTGGAATTACTCTTGCTCAAAATTATTGTTCGGAAAAAAAATGGCATAAAAAGAGAAGAAGGGAGAAGGTAGGAGAAGGGGTACCAAAAAGTTATTTTTTCTTGATCCTCCTTTTTACAAAATACTAGTTTTTTTTTTCTTTGTTTTGACTTTCTAGCACATAAGAAATTACATAAACATTCACCAACAAATAATGCAACAAGTTCACAATAAAACACTTAGTTTGCAAAAAAAATCCATCACCCAAATCCTAATGATTGAAAAAAATTACAATAACACAATTGGTTTCGAAAGAAAGTAAAAAATAAATAAATCAAGAACTACATTATGGTCATGACATGGAACATTTATATTCCATGATTTTGATGTAGAGGTTTTTGTTCATCTCAAGAGGTTTATGGTGGGTGACTAATCTTTTCTTTAGGAGGAGTCTTCTCATGCCTCATGTGCAGCTTGTTCTCGCATTCATGGGAAGATTTTTCGTCTATTCATTTTCGTTAATGTTTAATTTTAGGGAGAGCTGGTGAGTATAGTTGCGTTGCCAGAGCTTTCTAGCCATGACGCTAGCTATTCCTTTGGAAGACATTGTTGTTGCCCTCCGCCAACTACACCCCCCTCCTTTAGGCCTTGTCCCTCCACCTATTTTTGACTATAAGCTTGAACACATTTTTCTCTTGGATAGGACTTTGTTTACTGAAGCCTTAGCCATTGTCTCCCATTTGTTTTCGAACGGGCTTTCTATGATGGTATATGAACATCTATCGAGTTGTTTCATACCATAGGACCCAACCTCAAGGTTTTCAGAATTATTTTACGCTATTGTTTGTGAGGATATCCTTAAGTCGGTGGCCTTAATGCTAGGGGTACATTTGAAGAAAATTGTCATTTTGCAACTATCGTATGTAACTAATTTTCAGTTACATATAACACATGCAACTGCTAAACCCCATAATTACATAAGACAAGTTGCACATGATTAGCAATTGTATACAACAAATATGTATGTGGATAATATATATGGTATGAATTTATACTTTATACATTTACATTATTCTACAAAGGTTCCCCATGGTGACATGTGTTCATTTGTGAAGTTCAATTATATGGTGACGCATGGCACTTGAACATTATTTCAATATTCATCATTATTAATAAATTAATAATATTTTGGCTATCCAATTTTTTAAAGGCGAATCAAATTTTGACACGTGTCCATTTATGAAGGTCAATTATGTGGTGACACATGGTAATTTTAAAAGCCCATTCATTATTATTTTTTAATTAATTAGGTAAGTAGGTCATAGGTAGGTAGGGAGGTAGGCATGTTGTTGTAGGTAGGTAGGTAGGTAGGTAGGCTAAGGTATAAATTAATCCAATTTTGTTTTTGGGTTTAACCTTTCAGGTTGAACCTCTTTCATTGGCCCATCCCAAAATGGCATTTCATATTTGGTTTGTGAACAAGTCAAATGCACTCATTTATATAGTGCGCACATTTGGATTCCATGGCAAAAAATATGGGATAAAAATTTCAGTTGCAAAGGTAACTAATGTGGTTGCAACCTACATGCAAATAACCATATTAACCTAGTTTACTTACTAAATAAATAAATAATATTATAAGTATTAAAAGTTATTATGTAATAATAATATAGTATAATGATAATATTATTAATTGGTTAATAAATATTAATTTTAATAATTATAATTACAATAACATTTTAATAGTCATGATTGATGGTAATAATTAATGATCAATAATATAACAATAATATAATTTCATTTAAACTAATAAATTAATAAATTTAATAATTAACCTGGGCTAACATATTTATAAGCAAATTAATGTAACCTATTAGCCATAAATATATTACCATAATTAATAATATAATTAAAATTAAAATTAAAAGTTATTGAAGAATAATAATAATATTATGAATAACCGAGGATGATAATAATAATAATTTATTTATTTATTTATTTATTATATTAATTTAAATCACTTTTAATAAATAATTTAATAAGTAATCATAGGTTAATTAATGTAACTTATCAACCACAAACGTAATACCATAATTAAAAATATTATTATAAAATCTAAATAATATCTATCAAATAATAAATTTGAAAAAAAAATCAATATTAAGATTAATTTTAATATTTATAATTAATTAATAATACTCCAATATTATTACATAGTTTAGCCTAAGAATTTGTAAGTTAGCATGTGTAATTTATTAGACATAGGTATATTAACATAATTAATAACAATATAGTAATATTAAAATAATAATTATTGAAGAATAAAATGATATTACTATTTATAATAATAATAGTTAAGTCATTAATAAGTAATATTATTAATAATTATAAATATAATTAATATTTTTAAAAATCATTACATGTGATTAACTATAATGATAATAATATAATTTAGAAAATTGGGTTAAATTAATTTTGATTAAATTAATCACATGGCTAAATAATTTTGGACAAAATAACTTTTGGTTAAATTAACTGTGGCTAAATTAATTACAAGATTAAATTAATGATGGATTAACTAATTTTTTAAAAAAAAATAAAAAGTTAAATTTAAAATAATAAATTAATTTTGGGTCAAGTAACCATAATTAAATTAACTATAAGATTAAATTTACTAATTAATTTAGCCATGTTTAATTTAGTCATGTTAATTTAACCATTATTAACTCAATTTAACCTTCTAGCTAATTTGGTTTTTTTATTTAATTTAACCATAGTTAGTTTAACAAAAATTAATTTAGCCAAAGTTAGTTTAACCTTGATTAATGTGAGTTTAACCTAGGTTTAACTAATGTTTTGCCTTGGGTAACATTAGTTAATATGAGTTTAATCTTAGTATTAAGTTATAAAATTATTATATATAACCTAAGTATATATATTTAATATATTACTGTTGGTATGTATTAATTTAGGTCATGATTTTTATGACACGTGTCCATTTTATACACTATTAATTGCATGGTGGTTGCACACACAAGCAATGTAGTTACAAATGACATTTAGTTACACGCAATTGCATATTGACTGGTTACAAACAATAGGATTTCTACTAGTGTTAGCATATTATTGGCAGTGGCAAAAGACATTAGTGGTCTTCATTCTTTTGTCGTAGGCAAAATGTTTTTTTGATTTTTTAGTTGTTCCATTGTTTTTCCACTTTGGGGGCCATTTTAAGAGCATCTATCTCCCCATTAGTTTGGAGTATTGACCTTTGGAGGTTATGAGGCCATCTTTTTGGCATCTGAACCCTCTTCGACCTACACCCTGATAGGCCGTGATGTAGGTCAATGTCAAAAATGTTTTTAATATTGTTTATTGAACTATTTTTTTAAAAAAGTTATGTGATGTTGAAGGTTTTTGACAAACATTGTCTGCTTTACCAAGTTGTTTTATGGTGTTCATTCTTCTTTTTACTATTAGCATGGGTGGTATGTGGAAAGGGTCACCATTATTTAATCATCTTCAGGCACAAGGTAGGGTGATCCCTTAGGAGGTCCATTATTAAACTCTCCTAAAGACCATCGCTCAGGCCCCAAGTTGTTTCTTTCCATCCTTAGTGGACAATACTCACATCATGGGGCTTATGAGTGAGATTACCCACACCTTTGACCACCTTCTGACCCAATTAGTCCTAGTTGGGCTTAAGGTCAAAGTGTCAAAATGCAAGCTTTGGAATCTATTAGGGATTTATCCCAGCATAGAAATTCTTCAAGGTTGCACTTTGGTCACAAATGGCTTACGCATTTTGGGTGTGTTAGTGAGTTTTTAGGACTTGACCATGTATTTTTTGGATGAGGTTTTATTTCAAGACATGGCGCATATTGATGATTTCCTTTCTTGAGAGACGCCTAGGTTGTTTTGGACATTTTGTCCTCATGTGTAGTTCATGTCCTTTTTATCTCACATAGACAATATTTCCTTCTTCTTCCTTCTTATTTCTTTTGGCAAATTTTGACAGGAAAATTATGTAGGTATGTGGGGACATTATGGGTTTAAAATTGTGGGATTTTTTTAGGGCCCCTTAGCAAGGTGTCAAGTTCAATTGTTGATATCTTTTTGTGGTATAGGCCTTTTCTCTTTGGAGAATTGTGCCCAATACTTTTGTAAGAGTTGGGTTTTAGTGGCCTTGTTTTTGTCTCTAGGTTTCAAATTTTCAATAGACTCGTTTTGGAGGAGTATGTTTTTCAAGTTGAAGGGGGCCCACACTGGGTTTAACCATGTTTACGTGTAGCACACGATGGCCTTCTTTTTGTAGCTAGGGATATGCATCCTTCTTTTGAAAGTTTAGTGGTTACTGGAGCCTCATATTTACAAACTTCTTTGATGGACATCCACCACGACACATTCTTTATCTTGGAGGATGATTCCATTTCCTCAACATTTAAAGCTCACATTCATTTTTGTTTAGGCAAGGGGGCATGGCTATGCTTGATTACAAGGCCATCTATCTATTCGTTTCGCATCACGTACTCTATTTTTCATTTCAACATTGCATTGTTGTCTCAATTTGATCCAGCCCTTAGCATCTAATCTCCTCATGTGTGAATGTGGACACATGTTGGGTGTATTTGGCGCGCATTTAATTCGTTGCTTATTTGGAGGTGAACAAATAACCACACATGATGCCATTTGATATATCATGTATGTTTTCGCTTAAGAAAATGGGCATGTTGTATGGAGAGAATAGTGGTATGCCCTTATGTCAAGAGTTTCATTATAAACCAATTTCTACATGACTCAAGAGGACCAGGTTTTCATTGTCAATGTGGTGGTTATTGATTCAATGCGGGAGACGGTGGCTTCAAGTGTCATTAATCGACTAGTAGGTGTAGTTGTAGAACTTAACGCCATTGTTAAGATCCACAAGTATAAAGGGTTTCATAAAAGGGCACCATTTTATTCCAATTGCCATAGAGGTGCATGACACACCCAAGCATGATATGGATCGTTTCATCAGGGAATGTGCCCATCTTTTTCTAGAATACATGATAGGGAGGTTATTTATCCTTGTCTTTTTGCATTCAATTTTTCAGGCAACGTGTTAGTATTGCTCTTCAATGTGCTTTAGCCTCTGTCATAAAGAGGAAAATTGCATTAGTAGGTGTTTGTTCTAGACCTCCCATTATTATTAAATTTCACAATTTGCATGCAAAAGACATTAGAGGGCCTATGGGTGAGGTAACTTCCTACCACGAGAGGGATTAACCTTCTCCCTTTTTTTGGTTCTTACGAGTTGTTCGTTTTTTGGCCTTCCCTTTTTGTTTCCTTTGTGATGGTTCCTACCATTAATCTTTTATTTGATTTTTGTGGGGATTTTGTCGTAATTACTTAGATGACAATTAAATCTAGTCATGGTCATGCAATGATACACAAATGTTTGATACCCTTTTGATAGGGTAACTTTGTTGGGATAAATTCTTGGTAAGATGCAAAGTTACTGATGCACTCCCAAGTCCCGGGTTGAACCCACTTGAGGGTCCAACTATGTTGAGTTACGGAAAGTTGGGACTTGAGGGGCGTTCTCGACTTCCAGCACTAAAAAGGGGTAGAGGGGCATGCTAAAAGTCTCGGGATTAGACTAGGAAGAGGAACTAGATTATCAAGCTCAAATCTGCATCTAAAACCAACCACAAGAGGGTTAGTTAGCATTCGGGAACACCCTTGGGTGTTGGGACAAGTCACGGGCACTTTTACACACAAGACTCACCACGGCCCGAACTCGGGGGAAGCCACCACCTTCCCCCATATAGTATATTCTGCAGCTCTCTGCCAAGGCTACATCCAAATGGCTCTTTTTCTCAGGACTCCCAAGTTGGAGTCCCGAAACTATCCCGAGTTGAAGTCCCGGGACTTTGGATGGTCATAGCTCCTTGCCCGAACTTGAATCGGGACGAGCTCTAAACCAAAGTTGTAGCTCTCATCGAGAGTTTTTCAACGCCATGTCACATTCCTTGAGGTGACGTCGGGAAGAAGTCGATTCCCGACTTTTAGTGATCGGGAGTCAAACTGCCAGTTTGACTCCCGGCCCTTCTTTTGCCCATAACTTGAGCTGAAAATGTCCAAATGCGCAATGCGAAGCCATTTTGGACATCTACGCTTCAAGAGCTTTCCATTGATATAAAGAACGCACTAAGGAGAGGAGATTTGACCCCTCAAATTGTCTTTTGAATTTTCGGGAGTCCCGGAGGACTCCATTTTCCCACTTTTGGGAGTGTGGGTTGCATTCTCTCACTTAGCCCCAAAGTGAGGTTGCGACAGTTACCCATGAATTTCCCCAAATAGCCAAATTGTTTTTTTATTTTTTCCCCATCCATTGTCACTTGTTTGAGATTTTTGAATAAGGTAGACCCATGTTGTGAACATCGGGCATCAAAACCTCAAGATCATTTTATGCTTGGGGTCTTAAAATAAAGGAAAAACTACATCACCTAAAAAAAAGACTTATTGATTGAATGGATGACAATATTTGTTAGCATTACATTCATCCAATTCTCTCTGAAGAAAATTCACTTGGGTTGGTTGAAACTGAATGAATCATGGATGTTGTTTCAGGCCTTTTGTCATCCATGAGGTATTGATTGTGGCGTACATAATTGGTTGAACCTCCAAATGTTCAACCCATTCTAATTGCTATTGGAAGGCTATAAGTTACTTCATCCAAAGTACAGTGTGCAGGCCATTTTGCTTGTGCAAAGGTAAACCACATTAACTAAAAGAGTTGTTGACTGAACGGATGACTTCGTCCCTTAGCATTATGTTCATCCAATTCTCTTTGGAGAACACCGGGGTTAGTTCAACCTGAATCATGGATGCAGTTTCAGGCCTTTTGTCATCCATGAAGTATCAATGGCGCAATAGATAATCGGAACTCCTGTTGGAGTGCAGTTGGAGCTTCACGCCGCAGCAGCAGCGGAATAAGGAGAAGAAGAAGAGGCTCTTTTTTCCTCCTTGCCTCCCGGATGCTCTCGTGGGCATTTGGCATTCGATTTTTGCAAGGTCGTAAGTAGTACATCAGCAGCAGCAGGAGGAATTGAAGTTGAAATGCCTGTTTTGCAGCAGCAGAAGATGCAGATTGGCAATGGCAACGTGGGTAAAGCTCTTGAAAGTATCCGCACTCTCGCCAAGATATTGGATCACTTCGACATCTTGACCCTCTCGCAGGTAGTGAGCTCAGCATTTTTACCGCAGCTCAGTTTCTGGGAGTGTTTTTCTGGCGACTTGATAGATCCTGATTTTTATTTTAAAAAAGAATTAGGGTTTTTTCTTTCTTTCTTCTTTGCACATAGAATTCACTGTGTCATGAAGGTAGGGTTTGAAAGAAAGGAGAGCCTTTTGTTGGTGTTTAGGGTTTAGGGCTTAGAGGGGCGGGAAGAAGATGTGGAAACAGTCTTGAGGTGATACGGTCCTTGGAGGACCATCTGGTGTGGTATTTTGATGAAGCCATTTTTGGATCATCACGTCGGTTTCGAGATCACGAAGGTTTAGGATCAGTAATTAGGGTAAGATGGCCTAGGAGGATCTGGTGGCATTTTGATGAACCCTTTTGAGGTATCTGTGATTCTGATCAGTCTCTGTGTTATTCTGCTTCCTAGGGAACATCTTTGATGTTCAATTGTGGGGTTTTTGGGGTGTTTGAGTACAGGAATCCCAGAATCCTGCCAAAGATCTGTTAGATGATGAGCATGTTGCCGATCTCATTTGTTACAGATTGGCTGAGTCCACTTCTGGAAGGGTAAGTGAGCAGTTTCCCTACCCCTATTTTTGCAGGAGACAGAAACCCTAGATGGAACTCAGGATCACTACATGAAGGGAATGGGGGCTAGGGGAAAACCTTCCTCCAAGACCTAACATAATTAAGAGACTGGATGTTTGTTCTTGTAGTCCTGCAAGTTTTTGCACAATGCTGCCATCCTTGTCCTCCTCACTCTCTTGAAATACTGGGCTGCTTGAGTGGATGGAATTTGATACTCTAATATCTCTACTCTGTGGTGAGTACAGCATGAAAATTGATGGATATCTCAATGAGTGTGAGTGGCATGTTGTGATATGTTTACGGGGGTTTAGAGCCAATGCCATCTGCCTGCACCTTCATTGAAACAGATCATTAGTACACTTTCATGCAAAGATAGAATCTGTGATGATATTGCTAGTGCTATCATAGAGTCAACCCTTGTAGCAAATAAGTCACAATACCAGCAGATGAACCTTCACTGACCATGACACTTCTATTCTGCCCCTGCCTGCTACTCCTGTCCTTCTTTACGAAACTTTGATGGAGGATAACAAAGCATAGTAACCAACTGGAGCAACTATAGTCAACTGTGACCAACATTGCATTGCTTTGAAAATGGAATACAGGGCAATGATGAGATGTGTCAATGGTTATTTGACACATACCAAACAGAGGACATGGAATTACAAGCAGTTGTTTTGCGATTCATACCTACTCTGTGTGGTCTCTACTTGCCCCATGCTGTGAGCTGTCCTGACGAGCCCCTTGCAGGTATTTCTATGTAAGTGTCTGTTTGCTGGTTTTATCTTCCCTACTCCTCTGCTTCTGTTGGAGTTACAGTGCTTCCCAATCTACAGCCAAACCTGTTGATGAAATGTCATGCATTCCATGGTCAAGTGCCTTTCAACTTCTGTGTCCCCTCTGATGTGATTCTATTTAGTAAAGAAACTGTGATTGGGCAGGATTTGAGGCAGTTTTGCTAGCATTATATGCAACAGAGCTCAGAGCTCGAAATGGAGCACCACTTCTTATCAACATTCCGAGTCTTTCACAACCTAGTCCCTACCATACTCCCCACAAAACTTCCCGCTCTTCTGCCCAGCTGGTATATTCGTGGACCCTGATATTTGCCCAAGTATTTTGAACTTCAATCTTAGTACCTTATTGTATGTGCTTTGCATTCTGAAATGCAGAATTGGAGATCACATGGTACGCTATAAAATTTGCTTGTTTATGCCTGTACAGCAGCAAGTGGGAGAAGTGTCATCAGCCTTGGAGCCCCAAGTTGCCATAAAGAGTACAAAACGGGCATCAATTGTAGGAGTTGCACTGGAGCTATTTTGGAGGAGGATTGTGGTGATGCCTTTGAAAGCAAAGCTTGACCTCTGTCACTATGCCAAAGTGTAGGTTCCTCTTGATTATCCACTGGATTGCAAGAGATTGAATAGACATCTCTAATATGTTTTGTGCAACTTATTTCTTCTGCACTTTTGACATTGACCAGTCCCACTGTTTCCTTTCCTTAATCCTCTCAGCTGCTGCTGATGGGAATTTTGGGGACAGCTGGGCAGTCCAGGGATGCTCTTGGGTGAATGATGTGGATGCCATATCCAAGCTTGCAATCCTGCCTTCCCAGTCAATAAGCACAAGTCAGCCAGAGGGTGACCATGTGGCTCCAAAGCAGGGGATAACACTGGCTGTAGGGAAGCCACTAGCTGTAGATGAGCAGTCTGTACAGCATTCTCCTGCTGCAAGTTCACGAACTCGTGGGAAGTCATTGGAGAAACAATTTTCAGGTACGTCTTTATTCTTTGTTTCCACATCTGCTCTCTTTCTTACCTGCCCATTAATCTGAACAACTGATGTTTTATGGGTCAACAATTCTTTTGTCAGAGAATGCATGGACAAGCTTAACTTTATTTTGTGGTTGAACCAGAGGTTGCTTGACAAATCTCAAGCTGCCAACGTTGCATTTATTTGGTTTTGGAAGGTTGTGGCTCAAGAAACCTGTATAGCTCAGAAGGTGGTTAATCTGTCTTATTGCAAAGGCTGTTCTTGTTTCAAATGTGGAGAAAACCTCTTTTCCTTCCAGGAATGAGGAAAAGAAACAAGAGGAAACAAGTTGTAGAAGCATGTATGGAAGCTCTATGGAAGCTCTTGTTGCCACAAGGAGTACACTGATTCTTTTGCTTAGGATCTAGTTTCTGAGTTGGGAAGCTTTGAAAGGGCCATAGCTGGAAGTGTGCTGAGTGGTTGGTATTCTAAATTTGTAGAATCTGCCACATATGCCATAAATGGATACAGCCTATTTACTGACTAGAGGACTAGAAACACAATTTGAATGTCACCTGACCTTCACCTTCACTTGAAAAAGAAGCTGACAATGATCCTGGTATGGAGAAATTGACAATATCTTGATGTTCCAGAAAATTCCAATCTGAAAAGCTCCAAGAAAGAGAAGAAAGTTGACAGCAGAAGCCACAAAGTACAGTTCCCTGGCTAGGATTTATACTCATGTGGTGGATTGTTTTGATGTGATGTTTGGATCAGCAGGAGTTGTGGTGTCCACTCCTGACTCACCAACAGCTGCTAATTACCATGAAGTTGGAGAATTTCATTACCCAGATGACCAACTGGATGCTCCCAGAGTAACTCTGGACCAAGATATTCTACGACCTATTTTCAAGGTGCTTGGCCATTGCCTCATGGGACCCACAAGCTCCCCAGAATTGAGGGCGGCAGCAGTAGATGCTGCCCGTGCACTTTATGTGCGTGCAAGTCATGCTTTGAATCCAGAGGCAATTCTGGCGTCACGGAGCCTGCTGAGGTTGCATGCAGCTGCACTTATCAGCTCCCGCTAGGGCTTCATCTACGCCATTGAGATATCACAAGAGTGAAGCTTCAGCATTTTGACATCGAGTTTAGAAGACCTGCAGGGGCAACTAATGTGCTATGCAAGAAGCATCCTGTATGGGCTCTTTCTGCCAAAGTGGGAATGCTTTACCCATTCTACAGGAACATTGCAATGAACCTTCAGACTTCCTAATGTTCTGCATTTCAAAATTTCAAACTTTGGTCAGTCTCCACCCTGCAGTGTTCCAGACATGGAAAGCAATGGCATTATCACTCCATACTATACAAGATTATGTTTATTGTCTGCAATGATGAATGTATGTCAGGTGTTCACTGGAACACAAATCTTGCGGACTCAGCAGGTTGTCGAATATTGAGGGCAGGTGCCATGTGAGGTTCCAAATTCCTTTTTTCATATTCTTTTCTTTTAAAAATACCAGGTAATGAATTTCTTATCTACATTTTAGTGATCAATTTCCAGTATGACTCATGTACTCCTTGCATTGTGTCTATGTTTCTTGTTATGTTTTGGTCTTCTATGTTTTCATTTGTCTGAGTTATTGTGCTTGTGACTAAGATTTCTTACATCCATCATGAGAGTTACTTAGATAACAATAACTCTGTTTTCAATGACTAAGATTTCTTAAACCCATCCTGAAAGTTCATTAGATCATGTTAATTCTATTTCCAATAAAGATGTTTGTTGGTCTATTAAAATTCTGTTAATTCTACTAAAAATGTGGTGTGAGTGTTAGGGACGCATTGGAATGAATAATAGGAATGGATCTTAAATTGGAATTGCTAAAGAATTAATACAATAAGTTAAGTTCAAAAAGGAAAAGTAAGACCACTAGTGATTTTTAGAAATTTGGCTCTTTCAACTTAGATTTCATTACATTGATGACTCCCATAAGTTAGTGACATGTTTGAAAGTTCACCACAAACAAATGAATTATGTGGAATGGCGATTCCTTGTGATTGATGGTAGGATATATTTGCCTTCAGCTTTTACTTAAACATGATACATTGGTAGTTCAAGGTACTCAACAACACAATAAGGAGAGGCAAAACGCGGAATTGCTAGTCATATGAATGGTGGTCTTTGACAAGCTTGGAAGGACGATTGGCATTGTATCGAATATTAGAGGTAGACCAGCCCCACGACATCCATTAGCTAGCTTGTTGGAAAGTAGCTCATTGATTCCTTAATTAAGGTGTTCACAAGTTGTATAAGTTCACATAACAATTTTTTTGTACGATGCATGATACATTTAAAAAACTCAAGCACATTTGCAAAAACAAAATAACAAGAACCATAAAATTTTAGAATATTTGAAATGTTTCATAGCTTTGATTTGAGCCGCAGAACCTTTGCTTGTGCATAGCACCTTGACCTCCTTGACAACTCTATTGTAAACCTCTTGAAACTAGGACAAGTTTCCCAATGACCGACTCTAGGTGATTCCATAATAGTGGTGTTGACCACATTGTGTGAGCAAGTACTCAACATTTGGTGCATTGGGATTTCAACTCATAGGTGACCTACCATTGACAAACATTGTGTTTGCATGTTAACAAATCCTTAAATTGTTTGATGACCTCAATACATAAATGGTGTTAGGATGAGTATAAAGGGCATAAAGTCAAAGATGGTTGAATTTAATTGCAACCACATGTCCCTATGAAAATTTAATTACAACATGCAAATTTTTTTGCAAAAGGAGCAAGCCAACAAGTGCACATAAATCTTGCTCTACAAGTTGAAGTTTGTTTTCACCCAATGATTTTTGGTGATATATTTTGCTAGTTTGACAATAAAGATCTATATTAAGAAATGATTTTTGTGTCAAAGACAATGTATCCACTTAATCTTCACGTTTATAAGGATTTTATTACTCTTGTTGTGCATTGTGCAATAATTGAACCAATTTGATAATTTCAATTTGTCTTTTTAGATTATAAGAGAAAAATGTATAGAACAACTTAAACAAGCACTCAATTCTTGAAATCAAAGGCATATGTGACATGCTTTAAACAACGAGATTAGTACAATGGTTCATGCAATGGAATGGCTCAATATATGGATTCCTTCCATATAATGAGTTAAAAAATCATCTTTGATTTGTGTTGTTATTATTTTTATTCCCTACCATACCAAAGATAGGGTAGAATATCCCATGAGCAATCACTTACGGGTTAAGTGACCTAGGGTTTAATAACTATGCATTTTTTATCAATGGTTTTCAAAGAACTTAGGTGAAGCATTAGTCTAAGCACTAGTGACCATTTACAAAATTCAATTCTAATTAAAAATGAGATAATTTTGACACCCCAAAATGGGTGTGGCCTCATTGTTTGAAAATAACTAGATAGAAGACATGATGCTCCTATCTTTATGCAAGTTACAACCTATGACCAAACACATTAAACTCTATGTAAGGATACCATTCATCTTATGAACACAAAATTAATTTAACTTAAAATAGGTTTGAACATTCTTTTATTGCCATTCAGATTTGAAAATTATTACAAAAAGGAAAAAAATTCAAAAATTTTGCAAGGCTAGTTATACAATGATGGGTGTGTTTAGGGTTTTGAAATAAAAAATCTTTTGAACAACATACTTAAAACATTAAAATAGATTATTGATGTGGTGCCACATGGGGCAATTTTGTGACACCTTACATCTCCCCCAAACATCTTCCCCAAATCTCAAAAAGGTATGTTAAAGTGATGGTAGCTACATTTCTATGCTTGAATCCTCTCTTTCCCTATTTGTGTTTTTTTACCTTAACACTTTTGTGTTGCTTATGGTTGCAAGAACTCCACAATTGCCATGGTTTAGTTTCTATACCATTATTTCTCATCTTTTTTTTTTGCTTACTTCCCTCCAGTGTAGCTTATTTTGTTGTATAGTCATTTCACCATTGCTGCCAAAAGTGTTGGAGCTCCTTGATTTTATAGCATTGGGACAAGCTGAAAAGGTTAAAAAATGACATTGCTTTGGGTGTGTTTGTTTCCGGGCAACAACAAACACAAAGTGCATTGCCATCACATGAAGTTTGACAATAGCCGGGAAGGCATGAGCCCTTTTGGCTCCTCTTTCTTTCCCCCTACTTGTGTGTTTTTATTTTTGCCTATCTATCCATCTATCTTGTCATTGCCATCACGCTCGTGTTGATGTAAGAACAAAGGAAAAATATGAAGGTTGGTAACAATTAGGAAGGTTGGAGCTCTCACAACTCCTCTTTCCTTTCCCCTTGTTTTCATGTTATTTGTGGTTTGTTTGTTTTGTTGTTGCCATCACGAAGTTTGTGTTGTGTTGCAGAATGAAGATGAAAGGTTCATGTTGACAATAGTCAAAAGAACGTTGGGAAAACGCAAGTTTTCTTGGCTTTTTTTGTGCACCCTAGTCTATTTGTTTATGTGTTTGTCTACACGCATGTCACCATCACCCTTGTTTTGCAATTAGGAAGGCCCGAATTCTCTTGGTTCTTTTTTTGCATCCTCAATCTATTTGTTCGTGTGTCTATTGCCATCACCATTATTTTGTAATCAAGAGGGCCCAAACTTTTTCGTTTTTCTTTGTTCATTTTTGTGTTGTTGCCATGTTTTTAATGTTGACCATTCATCAATTAACATGCTAGTGTTCTGTCCCCCATTAGCATCTCATTGTGGATGTTGTCATTTAGGTACGAAGGTGCATCACGCAAAAGTCAACAACATTCAAGAGGGCCTAAGCTTCACAGTAGTTGGGAACATCCAAGCCCCACAACAATTGAAAAGGCTTCAATGCACCTTTCATTCTTTTTTGCCACCTTAAACCTCCATCACCGGATTCCTTTTGAATGCATGTTTTCTTTCTTATTTTCCATCCTTACCTTCCTTTGCTAGAGTCCTTTTGAATGCACCTTCGATTTCCAATGTCAACTTAAACCTCCTTTGCTAAAACCTTTTAGAGTGTACCTTCCATTTCCACTTTGTCCTAAACCTCCTTTGGTAGAATCTTCCAAAGTGCACCTTCCATTTCCACTATGTGACTTTAAATTTCCTTTGCCATAGTCTTCCAGAATGCACCATCCATTTCCACCTTGTCACCCTAATTTTGTTTTGCTAGAATCCTTTAGAATGCATCCTCCATTTCCACTTTGTGACCTTAAACCTCTTTTGCCACAATGCTCTAGAATGCATGCATCTTCCATTTCCACTTTATGGCCTTAAACTTCCTTTGCTGTAATCCTTTAGAATGCATCCACCATTTCCATTATATGGCCTTAAACCTCCTATGCCATAGTCTTCTAGAGTGCACACTCCATTTCCATTTTGTCACCTTAAACCTCCTTTGCCATAGTCCTTTAGAGTGCACCTTTCATTTTCATTTATCACCTTAAACCTTTTGTGCTAGAATTCTCTATAATGCACCTTCCATTTCCACTTTGTCACCTTTAACCTCCTCTATCATAGTCCTCCAAAATTCATCTCCCATTTCCACTTTGTCACCCTAAACCTCCTTTGCCACAATCTTCTAGAGTGCACCTTCCATTTCCATTCTATCACCTAAACCTCCTCTACCACAATCCTCCAAAGTGCACCTTCCATTTCCACTTTGTCACTCTAAATCTCCTCTGCCAAAATCCTTTTGAGTGCACCTTCCATTTCCTTTCCGTCACCTTTGACCTTCTTTATCAAAGTCCTTTTGAATGTGCCCCCCCCCCTTTTTTTTTTGCCACCCTAAGTTTCCATCGCCATTCAATTTCATTCCATTCTCTTTTAATCTCTCCCAATTTTATAAACATTTATTTCCCTTTGCTTGTATTTTCTAAACCCTAACCCATAACCACCTATAAACATTATTTTCTTCTTTACCTCTATTCTTTTTTTACATTGCCATTTGTAAACAATTTGATTCATGTGTTTTTTGTCTCTCCCTTTCCAGACACACTAATGCACTCTAAACCCATCATGATCATGGTTTAAAACCCTAAACCCTAAACCCTTACCCCCTCCTTTACTTTCATTGAGAAAAGAGTTGCAACATAGTTAAAACATGTCTAACAAGTCGCATCCTTGCCATTCTTTGTTGTTTAGTAGATCTTTCTTGTGCATATGTGAATCCTAACCCAAACCTTCTATAACTTAAAGGATGGGCTCAAAATCTTGATCTAAAATTGTTGTGGAAACATTCATTAGTAGCTTTAAATGTAATAGTAGACCATGTTTGATTAAACTTAGTTCTTTGCTCCTTTTCAATGATCCTTTGAATTGTTCATTCGGTTAGGGTAAGTGTGTCTTGAAACCTTCTTGATCTTTTCTCTTGCTTTTCTTTTGCTTTGAGTTCCTTAATTTTGTCCATAGCCTCTTTGTCCATTGTTTTTTGCTTGAGCATTACCAAGTATTGGTTAGCTATCATAACATGTGAGTTAGAGTAGTCTACTAGTGGTTCCTTCCCAAGAATCCTCCTTGTTGGTAGTCGTGGTAAAGATAACTTGTTTGCTAATGCAAAAACTTGTTGGGTTTGGTATGAAACGTTTAGGTCATTTGATTCAAGACAAAGATCCTTTAAATTCACAATTAACTCAAGGTTGTTTGCTGGGGTGGTGAGGCTACATGGCATTTCTACATAATAACGAAATGTGGGTGAAAAGAGGCATTCAACTCTAATGGGAGTTACTATAACTACTCCTTGAAAAGTTTTTGTAATATGAACAATAACTATGTGGCAACTTTAGCTTCATCTTCATTGTCGTTGGTTTACACTATTGTATTTGAATGGTATGAATTTCCAGGATTTTCTTCTTTTGCTAAAGTGAAAACTTCATTTGGACCAAACTTTCTGGCCATGGTAGCAAAATTCAATGGCCAAATTTTACAAACTTTAAACCCAAATTTGATGTTTTGTTTTTTCAAAGATTGTTGCAAAGGTTTGTCCACTCATTTTGCCAAGATGATTTTGTATGGTTCCAATTTTTTTTTTTTTTCCATGGCAACATTTCATTCTTTTTTTAATGTAATTTTAAATGGTTTGAAATAGGTCACATCCAAAGGTTGGAACATGTGTGAAGTGTGAAAAGTAAGGTCATGTCGAGTCCAAATTTTGTAGCTTATTCAAGTGTTTCTATTGTGACATGTGATCCATGGCCATCCAAAATCAAGAGGTGACAATTATGTTGAGAAATTCCCCCTAACACTGATCTACAAAAGCAAGTAAGCCATTGGTTGAAAAAATATGTAGTCATCCAAACTTTCTTTTACATGGCCATGCATAATCATGGTTTGCATAACTTTATGTAATCTTCTTTCATTCATGAACCTCTGAAAATGTAAAAGGTAGGTAACACTACCCTTGCTGCATTAATAACACAATTAATAGTCAACCATTCTTAAGACTTAAGAATGGTGTGTAGACATCCCATGAACCCCGCCTAGCCAAAATTCAAGCACTAGGCTATTGCCTTACTTGAATCCTTGTTTCATTTTAAATTCCAAATTTGGTTTGGTGGGTACTTGTGTTGTGTGTACAAGTTGTCTAGCTTTTGGTAAAAGGTATGGCATTCTACACTTGTCAACCCTTCAACCCTATAAACCTCTAATCCTTTGGCAAAACATATATTGATTTTTGGATGGTGTTTTTTGAACCAATACAAATAATTGTTTCTTGGAACACTATTTTGAAAGGGCGTGGGTTTGGTTTGTGTAATTTCAACTACCTTCAATTTGAGTTGCTACAAGGTGATAAATAAGCCAAAGTTTTGCATGTTCAAAACCCAATTAACTTTGGTGAAAGACTTTGGTGACAATTTATTTAAGAACAATTAAAAAAAGGTTCAATTTTGTGTTCTTGGATGTTGTTTTCTATACACAAAATGTCCCATTTCTAGGCACTTGATTAAAATTTTATGTGCTCAAAGCCTTAAATTTGCAATCATCTCCTTGTTGTTTAATGTAACCTTGGAGCCCTATTACCAATCAAGAAGTTGTACAAATTTGATTAGAAATTGATGGGCTTTAAAAATTTTCACAATAAAAGGTGGTTGTCTTGCACCTCATAACCAAGCATTAAATTTTCCTAAAATCATCAAACAATTAAAATTTTTCACACACCTCACTTATTGGTGAATAATTGGCCATAGATGAATTTTTTATTAGTCATCATTGGAGAACAAAACTAAAACCTATATGTTAAATGGCTAAATCTTTGATCGGTGATGGGCTATTTTACCCTATATCAATTACAAATTGCCAAGACCAACAAATGGCAACAAATTACCAAGGTCAATAAATGAATATAAAACATTAACAAAAATGAAAGAAAACAAATGAAAAAACAATGCCCATGCTAACATATACTCATATTTGACCTCAAAGGTATTCTTGTTGGTTGCCCCAAGGGTGAATGCAATATTGAGTGTTTCAATATCAATAGAAATTACACTCTTTATAAGTCGATACAAAATTATTTAAACTGATTCAAATGGACATGGTTGTTACTTTAAAAAATGTCGTTATTATAATATTATAATAATACATGTTCAATCACCTATAAACCTTCCAAAATATATGTAAGAACTTGTATTTAATGTAATTGATGTCATTTTAAAATTTGGAAGTCTTAAAAGGAAAACCCTTAAAGTTTAGATGAATAATGACCCATGTAAAGGTTTCAAAAAATATGCTTTTGGGACAAATAAATTGAAAAACAAACAAAAATTGCAACTCATATGGACTTATGAAAATATGGTCAAATTTTAACCATTCAAAAATCCCTAATTATCAAACAATTAACGTTTTCAAATAAAATATTTCTCGTATGAATTCATCTTGTATTACATATATTGAGTCCCAATAACAAATTTGGAATGTGAGTCAATATAATGTCTTCCATTTTGTGATGGTTTAGTTAGACGACTAGTCCATATTTTTTGACTTCAAAAGTCCATTATTACTAGCAAATGAGTTTTTTTTATCAATAAATAACCACATAATTAACTTCATAATGAAGTTGTTAGTTTAGATCCAAATTCCAATAATAAATCTAAGAATATATTAATCACCATATGCATTTGAATAAAGAGTACCTAGAAAAAAAATCATTTTGTCACAATAGTGAGGCACTCAATCTTGCATCCACCCCCAAATGATAAGAGCTTAAAGACAATGTCAATCCTTGAAACATGACCAAATTGTTCATTTTACATTCATGCATCCATTATCACTTTTGTTAAGTTATATACAATTGTGTCTTTAGTCACATGTTTAAACGAAATTCAAATCAATAAGCAAATCCAATTATTAATGGTGTAAACATGAATTTCTTAATCCATGAATAATTATTGATGGTTATCAATTTATCTTATGTAATCACTAGATATTGAAAAACAACAAACATTTCTTCCAATATGTGGGAAATTCTTGGTGCATTTTTTCATTTCAACATGATTATCAAAAGCATCAAACTTGAAGCTAAAGAATATGAAATTTTCCTTCAAACTAAAGTTAATAAAGTGAAACTCCACATCATGGCCTTGCATCATTTCAACTACGAGAAAGGTTGTAAACTAATTATTATGGCACATCCTTAAGGGTTTGTGATTCTTTGTCATCATCTTTTCAAAGGCACCTCTTAGTTAGGAACATTTATAATCATGTAAACTTCAAGGGTAGCCCAACAACGTATGTTGGGGAGTCACTAAAGCAAATTATGTTGGGGTATTACATTACAAAGACACACCTATATATATATATACCTTAGTAATTACAAGGACCTAGTTAGGTGAAATAAGGGGTTATATCCATTATCAATGTGATTAATAAGATGGTTTATAGTCTAGACTGGTGTTTAGGCATGGTTTCTTAGTTCGAGGGGTTGGGTGGGGGGAGGGTGTGTGTTATTATTACTATAAGATTAGTTGTTGAGACAACAATGTAGTTGGTTGTTCCTTGACATTATTGTACCTTTCTAGTGTTGGAACACTTTAGTTTAATATAACTAAGTAGTCAATAGGGGTCATCACTTGAGGAAGTGACACATGGCATGACTATCATATCTTGGTAAAAAGTTTCACATTGAAATCACTTGTTGTGAGCATGAGAGAAGTTTCATTTTGAAACTATTGGAAGCATGATAGTGGGAATGACCTTTGAAGGGTGACTAGGAGGAAAACAAGGGGAACTTTTAAGGGTAATTTGAAACACATAGTAGGTATATATTTGCACTACAAGGGGAAGGATCCTGATGGGAGGTTAGGTTTTAAAAAAGTTCTCTTTCTTTTAGTTATTTTGTTGAAAGGGACATAAGACATAGAAATTTTTGAAATAGAAGGTGACAACCACAAAGGTGAACATTGACCAAGTGAAGAGGTGTTTTTAGGAAGGGGAAAAGGACTTCAAAAAGTGGGGTATTGCTTTTCTGAATTTTTTTCCTACAACTTTCTCTACATATTTGTCTTCATTTTTAAACTTCGTAACCTTTCCATTATCTTGTTGGTTGAAAGTAAAGTATAAGGAGGTTGCCTATCAGCAAGTGAAGTCCATAGGTTACAATGAATGATGTTGCATGGGTTTTTTCTTGTTAATGGTGTAGTTTGTAGGATTGGTTAAGTGCATGTGTATATTTTATGAAAAATTTGGAAGGAGAAGAATTCATATTTTGGGAAAATTAACAACAAAAGGCTTGTGAAAACTTTTTTGGATTGTTGAGTTCAACCATTTAAAAAAACACTAACTTGAAAACCACAAACTCCATTTGGCTTACTTAATTGAGACTTAATATAGTAAACCATATATTCTATAGGCTTTGTTCAAAATTAAAACAAGTCAAAAGAAGAAATCAAGGGGAGTGAGAACAAAGTCCCTTCACATGCATTAATACAAGTGATGAAGATCGAAATCATGCAAGAGGAAGGGGTGGTAGGAACTAGATTGGTGAAGTCTCCTACTTGAATCTTTACATTATCATTCTTATATATTTTGGTATCCTTTTGTGTATAGTGTAGGAGTAATGTCTCCAACCATGTATGTGAAGTAAGTTAATGAAATCTTAAATAGTAGGTAGTAGATATCATTTTACTTGATAATTGATCCTCCTAATGTGCATTAATTTAATTTTGGCATTTGAAGGACATTTTTTTTTCTTATGATAAAAGACTTGTTGATTATAAGTCAAAAGGGGTGAGAAAGAATTATTGGGTGTAAGTTAATTTGACTCACTTTGTTAATAGAATGATTGATTTGTTGAATTAATTAAAGATGGATCTTTTGGTTTTGGATAAGGTAAGCACAATAAATGAAAATAATAAAAGTTTTGGGGCGTAAACCCAAGGTCTAAGGGTTAATGTTAAAAGTTCTTACCTTGCCCTAGATTAGTGAAGTGGGAGTTGGTTTGAATAAAACTAGGGTATTATATGTTGCTTAAACTTGAGCAAGATAAGGTCTATTTATGCTATTCCTTGGACTAGTTAATGTTTGTGTAAGGGATAATTGGGAAAGGGAGTGCTTTCTTGTAGTATGCCTCGGCTAGGGAAAATAGTTAGTGTTTACTTCATGAAACTAAATCTAAGTGTTATCCACTTTCATTCTTCGAGGTTTTTTAAAAATTGTTATTCATGAGGCATTGGAAATACGGTTTGAATTTTGGTGATAAAATTCATGAGAGCTTGGTAGGAGGTTGGTGCATCATGAACAAACAAAAAACAATGGAGGTTGCTACTTGTGGAAGGGCAAAGGTCCTAGGTTGAATTCTAAGTGTATGCGTGAAGTGAAGGTTAGGGCATCATGAGTAAGTGAGAGACTTAGAGACAACGGCTCAAAGTGCTAGCTATCACGAGTAGGAAAACGTCAAGGGGGATGGAGATGATGGGAAAAAGGCAAGTGATTTTATTCATTACTTGAGGCATATGAGTTTGAGGGTGAAGAAGAGAGTGTGAGAAAGTAAAAAAGAGGAGGAAAATGATTAACATCTTTTTTTTTGTTGTTTTATTGTTTTTGTTGTTCTTTATTTTCTAACTTCACTCTTTAATTTGGTTTTTAGTTTACTTTGGTTTTAGTTTTTTTGTGTCTAACTTACTTTGGGGGATGTTTAGGGGGTTATCTTATGTTGTTTAATGTTGATTCTTACTTTTGGGAGGAGCATGACACTTCTAAGACCTAGGGTACACCTCAAGGGGGATGTAAGCTTGGAACACCTAGGATTTAGAAGAAGTAGGAGATGGATTTTTGCAAACTTTGTATAAGTTTTTTGTTGAATTAGTAAAGTTTGAAGGCATTGAAGATGAAGGAGCTTGAAATCTTTTGTTTATATTTGAATTGTGTCTTAAACTTACATGAATAATGTAGTTGGAAATGCATTTGTGCAATGTTTGCAAGCTATGGTGGACACAAAAAGGAATCATAGTCGCACAATTTTCACTATGATCAATTAAACATGAGGTGACTCATTAAATAATTGGAAAATAATTTAATGATGAAAATATGTAATAAATAATGGTTCACATCTTAATCTATCATTATGTTATGAAATTTATGCATATAATAATGATGCAATTATCATTTGGAATACATTTCTGATTTGCAAAAGCCTACCAGATTATGAAAATTATTGCAAAAGGATTAAGAAATACATATTTCAATAATCAATTTAATTAAAAATTTGTGCATAAATGTATATATGTACATAGAACAATTTTCTATCAAATTATATTAAAATTTTTGATGGTATATTATGTTAAAATAATTGTAATGGTTATGATGTTTATATGTTATAAAATGTTTTTCCATTGAATATGTAATGCCTTAAATGTTAATTTCATTTATCTTAAAAAGTAAAGAATAATTTTGAAATTATATATAGATATCAAATATCATGTTTTAAGCAAGTTTTATAATGTGATTAATGTACATTTATTCAAAGATGCAAATATGAAGCAATTGGATATTCATGATTGTCATGACTTTATTTTTAATCTGCAAGTCAACTAAATGTGATTTAAAGAAAATTTAAGTAAATGAATTAAAATTATATTACTTTTAATGCTTCAAATTTATGTGCTTCAAATTTTGACTCCCATTATTTCCATCATAGCTTGCAAATGCCTTATGTACAATGTTTTGTTGTGATTTACTTGCAAGGACCCAAGAGTTAAACCAAATAATAATTATAGCCTAGGTGGTGGGTGGGTTACATAAATGTTTAATATGTGTGAAGGTTGACACAAAGTTTGCTTTGTGCTTTAAAAATCTTACCTTGCATGATTGCACCATTAATGATGGTAGATGCAATAAGGGAAATTGAAGCAAGTTTGTATCATCAGTAACTATTTATGAAGGGAGATAATTTGTTTGTTTGTCACATTGAGATTTCCCAAACCACAAAGTTTATTATGTGCCTTTGGTACCATTTCAAAGCCTTCAATGAATATGGATACATTATAAGTGCAATAGAAATTGTAGTACTTTATATGGACATCCAAATGGCAGTTTTTCCTATATTCCCTAGATACAAGAAATTAAAAAAAAAAAAAATTGTTGAAATAATAGAAAAAAAAATTCACTTATCTAAAGCTATCATAATCAACCTTTCAAGAATGAAAAAATCGTATCAAAATCATGGATAACCAATAAGTAATGGACTTTTGAATTTTTCTCACACTTTTTGTCACACCTACAAAACTCATGGATATGGACTTTTATTTTACAATGTGTTAGTTTTATATGTTTGAAACTTTGGGATGTTGGATGAATCATGTTTAAGAAACTAAAAATCCATTGATAGAATGGAATGTGATTTTTATTTATTATGTTATGAACTTTTTAAAATCTAAAAAATTATAATTATTTAAAAACCCTTTTAAGCATTTAAAAATAAATATTAAAAAAAAATTCTTTTGTGATATTATATGTCTATAACATCATGATTTGAAAATGGAAATGAAAAAAAATGTTACTTTCAATATCAGCTAAATATTCATATTTTAAGCCAATTTTCAACTACACTAGAAAAGGACTTTGGAAAGGGATTCTAATTTGTTGAAATTGTGACACCCTAATGTGCTTTTGCCCTGTTGAACATTTTTTTCAAAGAAAATTCAATAAATTAGAATTACATGTTTTAAGAAATTGGGGTGAGCTCTTGGTCTTGTTGAAATGCCCTTGATGAATGAGATTTTTTGGAGTTGATTTCATTTTTTTAAAACTTAAGGGGAGGAAATATTGAATTTCAAATAATTTTTGTCACTATAATTTTTATTTATTTATTTATTTATTTTTCACAATTCAATTCTATTATCAAGATTTTATTCACACTTTGGCCAATAGGGTGGACCACACTAGTTTTAACTAGATTATAAACCAAATACTTTTCAAGGGTTAACATCTTCATTAGCTTCATCATTGTGAAAAATGATCCTTTACACCCGAATGTTAAAGAAAATAATGAAAATTTGATGACCATTTAAGTTTGAACATTAGTTTAAAAATCAATGCAACAATAAATCCTCAAACAATTTCAACCAAATCAATAATCAATAGGACATAAATGCAAGACATCACATGAATTTTCAAGGAGAAGAGAAAACATTTTTTCTGAACATTGTGTCTAGCAATAACATTGCCCTTCCATCCAACTTTACATTCAAGAAACATAATATCATATCATCTATTTATGAAGGAAGGTAGTTTGTGTGTTTTGTTTGTTTGTCACCTTGAGACCTCCCAAACCATGACATGTCTTGCGATGCTCTTGATACCATTCAAAACCCGTAAGTGAGTAGGGGTGCACCAAGTTAATTTCATAATGTTTTGATCCATGGTGGAAAAGTTATTGAATATTGAACAATTGTTTATTTGAAAAATTATTTAAATAAAAAAGAATTATAAAGGAATTTGGGTGCACTCTTGGTATTGTTGGAAAACCCTTGATGAGTAGGATTTAATGAAGGTGATTTGGAAATTTTAGATTTAAGGTGTGGGAGATATTGAATTTTAAGTAATTTTTGTCATTGGAAATTCAATTGAATTACAAAAAAAATGATTTTGGAAAAAATAAAAAGTTTGGTAACCAATTCACACTTGGGCCAATGACAAATGCTATTGTTACATTTAATTGAACAAAAACATTTAATGTGAATGGACCCCAAACTCTCTCCTCCCCACTTTGTTAACCATGACTTGCCATAACTACTTAAATCTTGCATTCTTTATTCATATTTCTCTCTTCAAACAAAGCAATGAATGCTAGCCAACATAAGAAAAACAAAATTGGCAAAATAAAAATTTAAAAAATGTGGCACATTTAACAATTGTGCAAATGACAATGTATAGAAAGATATGTTATGAGGTTGGGAAATGGCAAAAAAACATTGGCAATGAAAGGCTAGAGCTTGGTGAATAAAAGGAAAATATTGGTAAAAAAGGAGACAAACCCTTGATCTAATGGCCATGATGTTGCAAACATGGCAATGAACATCCAATCAAGTCCAAGAGGTAGTGGTGAACCAATACATCACAATTTGCCAACTTTGGCAATCAATGTCAAGCAAGGGGGTGCAATGTGGTGAAAGTTGACATTTCATGTTTGAATTGTATTAAGAAGTTTTCAATGACCCATTTTACTTTCACAATGTAACTATATTTTGCTATTAGAAAAGAAACAAATTTCTACTATTGTTGATTGATTTTAAAGCTTTCTTTTATTGAGATTTGGTGGCCACCATTACATTATGTAACATAAAAATGTTCAATCCCATATAAAATGGTGTTACTTTTTTCCTTAATCTTTCTGCTATGGTCAAACTTTCACAATTACATTGTAAATCTTGTTTTAGACAATGTCCTTTTATTATATAATGTCAATTTAGAAAAAAATAAAAATAAAAATAGTAGACACACATGTATTTTAATGTGTGGTTCGAATCTTGAATGCGATAGGATATTTGGACATTTGAATTTAAGGAAAAAATATGGTGTCAATTATTTCTAATTTTGTTTTTGCATAACTCATTCTATGATATTAGGCCTTCACATATGTCTAGGTACTCTATGATAAATATCTTTGATTTTTCTCGTTTGGTAGATTGCTTGTGGAAAGCTTTTGCTACACTAAAATTAGTTGTAGCATTGTCAAGTATTGCTCTTTCAACATGAATGTGTGTCATAATTGATTTAAATTTAAGCTTATGGTGTTGGTATGAGTGGGTACTTCTCATTAACTCTCAATGTGGGCTTTAAGTGTTAATTATATAAAGTTGAACTAGTTAATAAATAAATATGCACACTAAGATGCTTTCACTAATTCTAGACATTTTATGTTATGTTTGACACTTCCCCAACATTGCCTTTTAACATGTTAAAACATTGTTTAACATTATTCTAGCAATCTAATCAATATTTTAATCTTGGCATAACATTCTTGAAATGATCTTGATTTCAGTATTTCACAATTGTTTCAACATGCTTAGCATGTTAGACAAGAAGTTTGGATTTTGTTCCTAACATGTTCAATTTGACCCAAGGAAACTCAAATTTAAAAGGAAATTTTAATATTTGTCAAACTTGTTTGTATTGCTCGATAAGCTCAAAAGAAAATTGCATTGAATAAATAAATACATTAATTGGAGTTTTAGACTTTGTTACCTTAAATCTATGTATGAAGGAAGGTTGTTTGTTTGTTTTGTTTGTCACATTGAAATCTTTATGATGCCTCTTATCACACTTTTCATACCATTGGAAAGCCCTTGATGAGTTCAAATGCAACGAGTTGATTTCAGAATGTTTCAACCTACGATGGAGAAGTTATTGAATATTGAATAAAATTTTCATTGAAAACTCATTTAAATCAAAACTAAAAATTATGAAAAAATTTGAGCATGCTCTTGATATTTTTGGAAACCCCTCATTGAGTAGGATTTAATGAAGGATAGTTGAAAAAAAATAGACTTAAGGTGTAAGAAATATTGAATATTGAGTATTTTTTGTCAATGAGAATTCAATTAAATTGCCAAAAAAAAATTTGAAAGGAAAAATTAATTAGGCAACCAATTCACACTTGGGTCAATGGCACAAGCTACATTCAATAACTTTATAATACATTTGATTTCCATTTTCCAAAAAATTATCAAATGTAATATAATCTAGAATAAATATTAAGGCTAAAGTTTGTCAAATACGTATTACATTTGAGATGTCTTTGATGGGATAGTTAATTTGATAGTGATTCATTATACAAATACACACACAATATTTTGCTAACAAGTGTTTTTTCTTATTATAACATGTAATGTAGAAATTGGGAATGTGTTGGGAACCCATTTGGAACTTGATGAGAACACATTGGGAACGAGAGAAATTTTTTTAAAAAAATCCTTCTCCCCCATCTCTCACCCCACCCCAACCCAAAAGGAAAAAAAATCGAGGCATCTTGAGGTGCTATCGGGAACATATTAGGGAACACATTGAGAACTTGATGGGAACACATTGGGAACAGAAAAAAATTAAATTGTAATTTCTCACCCAAAGAAAAAGTGCGATTTTGTTTTTCCAATTAAATTTATATATTTATTTCTCAGTTCTCTTCTTCATTGGGAAACTGGGTACGAAGTAGGTACTACCTACCTACTACATGCTGCTACACAAGTAGGTGCCTAGAAGCTAGGGCCTAAGCTTCCTGCGAACTTTCGGCGCAGCCGGACATCCGTACAGTACTTGCCGTACTAACTCTGGAAAACCGAAAAAAAGAAAATAATTTTTGAAAAAATACGTACTGCAAAAACATACGTATTTTAACCCAGAAAATTAATAGTAAATAGCAAAAGAAATCTTTACGATTTTGTAATAAAATTTTTTTACAGTTCATAACAAGAGAACAAAGAGGATGAATGATTGGATGGAACTTTTATCACATCCATTTTCCAGCAATGAAAAATTCATTCTTATAATTCCTTTTGTCTTTCCCTTGGGGGGGAAAAAAAAAAATTTAATTTTTTTCTACTAGTATCCACCAAGAAATTTTTCACCTCAATGAATAAAAATTTACATGTAGGGTAAAGCCCGAGGCATTGGGGGCTTTACTAGACTAAGGGCATGGACAAGGTGGAGTTTAATCTGGGCCCAATTTTGGCAAAAACCTTGCTCCCCAGGCCTTTGCCGAGCATAAAAAAAACCTTTTGGGCAGCTGTTAATGCCCAAAGAAGTAGGCATTTCACTTTCCATAAATGATTTTCAGGGCCAATTCTGCACACTTTTGGGGCCTTCTTAGATTGCAAAGGATGGCCTTTTTGAATTAAAATTTTATTAAAATTAAAATTTTAAAAATATTAATAATTTCAATATTAATATAAAATTAAAAAAAAAAACTATTGATTTTGAAGAAAGAGATGGTTTTGAGGAAACCAAAGCACTATTTCTAGCAGAATTACCCCTTAGAATTCCCTTTATGCAGCACAATTTGGCACCTAGTTCGTGCGCCTTCAGGTCTCAACCCATCTATGGGCCTTGTCCTAATTAAAGCTCACTAAGATGCAAAATGTACCCTAGGGGGGGGGTCACCTTGTCTAGTAAGAAATCCCTCTTGGGCAGAGGTAAAATTGCACTCTATAAAACAAACCGGACGAGGGTTAACCTAAGGACAAAGGTGGTGAAACAAAAGCTAATTTAGGAGTCCACTAATACACCATAGTGCGTAAGCTAATTTTAGGGATTGTGTTTGGTACATTCACATTTACTACTCCGAAGCTACTGCTTCTGTGGGAGTCGCGTTGTAGTATGTAGGGTACCCGCTATATTTAGCCGGACCGCTGGCTGCTCGAACCTGGTAGCGACTATTTTTAGCCCAGGGACGCTTTACCTACTCCAGCACTGTCCCCAGTTTAGTAACTTGCTTGGCTGCCGAAAGTCATTCCGCAATTAATTGCTTGACTCACTGCAGGTGAGACTGACTTTTGCCCTAATTGCGGGTCCAAAACAATTTGTTTATTATGAAATTTCTTTACCAACCCTACTAGTATAGCCAGGTATAGCCAGCCTAGTATATAAAAGTATTAATTAAAAAAACCCCCAAAAATAAATCAGTCTTTGTTTAACTAGTGGTAGGTAATTATTAGAATATGTTTATCTTTTTTAGATTTATTTTTCTTCTCCCCGCCTTATGAAAATCAGGGGTTTTTATTGAAAAAAATAGTGATATGATAAAGTTGGGCAATTTTATTTTTTTCCAAGAATTAAAAAAGTTTGTCAAATTTACACTAGAAATGCACATTGTTCCCCCCCAAAATCCCAAATTTTCTTACAAAAAATGGGAAATTTTTGTCCCCAAAAACACTAATTAAAAAAGTCTACGGCAAAAAATGGGCGGAGCGCAGCTGCCCGACGGACGACGACATGCGCGCGTGGCGACGTCGTTCGTTCCTTCGCGACGTCTTCCTTTCAGCTCGCAGTCTCGCGGGAGCGGCGCACTGCGAGGTGGTGCATTTGCAGGGGAATTTTCTTCGTGATTTGAGGACACCATGCGGGTGCCTCTTCTGTCGCGTCCTCCTCGTTTTTCTCATACATTTTTATTATTATTTTCTTGTCTGGACTGAGACTCGGGAGAAGCAGCTAGTTTCTCAAGGGGGCTGGGCTGCAGTAGTGTGGTAGCTTGTGGAATTTTTTTGTTTCTAAGAAGAAGAAGAAGAAGAGGCGGGGGGGGCTGGATTCGGCATGATTTCGAGGATGGAAACTAGGATTGTTGGTGGACTCTTGAACATGTGGCTGCTTTTAGTTGTCTTCTCTACTATGGTATCCTTTATGATCGGTTGCGCCAATGCAGACACTAGTCGGCCTGCATTGAGTTTGGAGATTATGCACAAGTTTTCCGATAAGGCAAGGGAAGTTTTGAGGGCCAGGAATAATAGAGAGGAGGAGGAGGAGGAGGATGTCGCGAACTGGCCTGCGCACGGAAGCATGGAGTATTATGAGATGTTGAGATATCATGACATTATTCGTCATGGTTCGCGCCTTCTCGTTGATGCCAGTTCCACTTCGCAGTATTTTTTCGCGCCAGGGAACCTCACTCTGCAGCTATTCGGAGGGTGAGAAGCCTTTTTTTTCTTCTCGTTTTTGCCCCCGTCTCCTCCCCCCTTCTTATTAGCAGATTTGTTTGATAGACGCTAAGTTTTGTTTCCGAGCAATAGAATACATGCATTTTACTGTACTGCTGCACTCTTGAATCTGAGTTCTTTGCGCCCGGTTTCTTCTAGTACGAGGAGATCAGGAAACACGTTCAGACATCATTGAACTTATTATTGTATGCAATGTGGTGAATGCCCTGCCTGGATCCGGCCTTCCTCTTCTTCCTCCTCTTTCCTGCCTTGATGTATGCGTGCAATCTAAACACCTGTACGAGATTTCAAGGAAATTCTAAGATGACATCAGGATCGGAATCCGAGGAGTCCGTAACCACGAAGATGGCAATGCACAATTTGTTTCCTCGTTTTTTTGTTCCCGGATTTTGAACTTGCGATGACGGGCAGTGCGTGAGCAAGTGGCAGGTTGCATTACGCGTTCATAGATCTAGGCACTCCGAAAACGCAATTTCTGGTAGCGTTGGATACAGGGAGCGACTTGCTGTGGATTCCATGCGAGTGCCAACAATGTGCTCCTCTATCTGCACCGAGTTCCATCCCCACGACCGTAATTTATCTCATCCTCTTCCGACCTCTCAGACTGCTTCAAGATTTTTCTTCTTCTTCTTCTCCGCGGCGCATGAACATAAAAAAAATCTTGTGCAGCTGCTTTCTCTTTCGAATATATAACAAGTTCTCAAAAATCGCAATCAAGAACGCCGTAACTGGAATTCCCTAAAGGAATCTCTTGAATATCAAATCCTTGAGGAATCTCCTCTGGTATGTACTAGTGTGTAGATCTGCGCATGATATCAACTTCCCTGAGTGCGTTGTTGTTGTTGTGCAGAGTAATCTGGTGGAGTATTCACCAACCTCATCGTCAACTTCCAAGCCTGTGTCGTGCAGCGATGCTCTGTGCGACAGTGCAGTCAGCGATGGACAATGCACCGCAAAGACTGATCAGTGCGGGTATCAGATCAATTACGTGTCTGCTAACACGTCCACCACTGGCTTTCTCTTCAGCGATCAGATGTGGTTCGTCTCCGAGAGCGGAAGTCCTGTTATCAGCACTGCCGTTACTTTTGGGTAAGGCTATACTTGAGAGGAAACAGAGTGAATGTGTTTGACCATGCAGCAACTCTGTGAGTTGCAGAGAATTCATTACAAGTGCATTGTTCGTTTGGCCTCCAGGGTTTCCTCTCCAGCATAATGTGTCCCAGACTGAATAACTCAGAGCTGCAATGTTGCACATTCTTTCTGCAGCTCACATGGTTTTCAACATATTTGTTCCTGAACAAGATGAAATATATGATTGATTGATTGATTGATTGATGTGGAGGTGCTATTGGCTTGAGGACCCGGAGAGTGTTTGTTTACATTGGGTGATAGATGATTTGGTGCAGATGTGCGAGTGTTCAAACAGGGGCATTCTTGCAAGGCGCGGCTCCAGATGGGTTGCTAGGGTTGGGTATGTTGCCAATCTCTGTGCCAAGCACACTGGCAAGTTCTAAAACCTTAGATGTGGCAGATTCCTTCTCCTTTTGCACTAGCAGTGACAGTCAAGGCTCAGGCCGTATTGTGTTTGGTGACCTGGGCCCATCCACTCAACAGACCACACCCATCTCCCAAGCTGCTCCTGGTACATTGTAAGTCTTCCCACAGTAAGCAACTTTTGCAATTGTAGCCTGTTTTTTGAGGTTCTGTTTCTTGAATGTTTGTTTGCTAATATGCATCCCAGAGTACATGAATGTACATCTTGGAAACTTGTGGCTCACATGAGGTTTCACCAGTTCTCATGACTCCTGGGACATCTATTTACCTGAGAGAACCACAGCCCTTTCATATGTGTGAAACAGTTTTGAATATACTGTGACTACGTAGGATCTATCAAGCTTTTAGAACAAATCAATGATAGATATGCATGATAGATGCAAAGGCCATGTCTTGAGAGCTTCATTTGTGGTCTTGGGGGGAACAGTCAAACATATTTTGTGACAGTGGCATCATTTCTGGTGGGGGAATCAAAGATTCCAATGGGATCAGATGTTCTCTTTGACACAGGAACATCCTATACATATTTGGCCTCATCAACATACAGCTCAGTGTTGCAAGCTGTGAGTCCTCTCTGATGTGATGTGCATGCTTACATTTATCTCAAACACATCTCCCATGCTTAATAGGATTGCACAAGTTGAAAAACATGGGTAGGTTAAGCTTGCCAGTAAGATTGTTTTACAGCATGCTGGGCACATAATTTAATGACATGGAGTCCTAAAAATGTTCTTATCAAGGGACAACTTGGGGACAACTGGTTGTCTCTCAATGTTGCAAACTTTGGAAGTGCATGCAGAATTATGATATCCAAGTTCAAATGCTTAAATCCTTCTGATAGTGCAGCATTAAGAATTGCCTGGACTAACAGCTGGATAAAAACCTGGGTGTCGACATCTTCTCTTCTACTACAGATTGAGCTATTTTAGTTCTGGACTATGCTGTTGTCAGTGTATATCCCACCCAAAGTATGGCATGGGATGTAAGGATCTCTACTAAGCACCACTTGAAAGATTGTACTGAACTGTGATGGCAATTGGGCATTTATTGTGTGGCTGCAGTACAAGTCACAAACCAGCCTTCCTGAGCTCACAGGAACAGGTTGGGATCTCTGTTTCCAGACAAGGTACATGTACTATCCATATATGATCACCCATAGTAGTACATGTGACAGGCTTATCAAAGGACAGAAGCAATCTTGGGCATGATTGACTTCACTCAGCTAGTTGTTTGGGGTGTTTGCAAATGCAGCTCTTCTGCCATTGAGGTGCCGATAATGAGCTTGGCCTTTCCAAATGGAGATATCTTTGAAATCAGTTATGGATTGTTGGGAGTCTATGATTCTACAGTGAGTCCTTCTAACTCATAGCTCAAAGCTTTTGTAATTATTTCTCTTTATGTGGAACTGCTGGGAGTTCACATGTAGTTCATAACTCTGCAATGTCAAATCTTCATGTGTTCAATGAGACCTAGCATGTGCTTTATATTATGACCCCTATGTCATGGGTTATTTTGAGTTTTGAATCACGTCTTTAACTTCTCAGTCTTGGTTTGTGTTCAGATGACTACTCAGCTGGGATTTTGTGTGGGAATCATGGATAGTGGCTCCACACAATCAATCATAGGCCGTATGTTTTTAACCAACCCTTCCTTAATACCAAAATCTTTTATCTTTTGCATTCACTCACCATTAGATGTGTGCTTGCCAGTCCTCTGGCATGTGTGATAGTGATGATGATGAATGCATTGTTCAGTGTTGTTGATTGCTGCAACTAAACAAGAAATTTATATGCATGTCTAGACTATTTTAGGTGTGTTCATGGATGAAGTTTTCTTGTCTAGCCCTCCTAAGACAATGAGACATATGTTGAAACAATACCCAAGTGAGGAAATTTGGGATTTGAAATCTGATGCCATTAGTTAACATGTCACAGAGAATTTTATGACAAACTACTCCATCACATTCAACCGGCAAGATATGCTGTTGGGGTGGACTGCTTCTGATTGTAAGTTGCTCTTCATGCAACCCTGAACCATGGCATCTTCACAACTGGAGTCTATCATGCTGTGTTTGTGTCACTCAATATTTGCAATGTCTTTTCTATGCAGATAATTGATTACATCTTTGCTGCTCTAGCATACAGAATAAACAAAGTTCAATCTATAGTTGAGACAATTATCACATTTGTGGAATCCTAGATTGGGCATCTTAATGTTGGGAGTTGGAATTGGGGTGGATTGGTTGCAGGCCAAATGCTTTTAACAGGATCAACAGGAGTGTCAACCCCTCCAACTCCTTCAACTCCTTCAACCCCTCCAATTCCTTCAACTTCTTCAACTCCTTCAACATCACTACCTGCCCCTGTTCCATCCTCTATCCCCACTCCTATTCCTGCCTCCTCTCCAGCCGCTGATTCTGTCTCCTCTCCTTCCCCTTCTGGCTATATCAAATCTCCTCCTCCTCCTCCCATGTCTACAAAATCTCCTGCTCCTTCAACCATCACTCCAAAATCTCCCCCACCTCCACCGACATTGCCACAAGTTAATCTCCCATTTGGTTCAACAGCTGGTAATCCATCTCCCTCAACTTTGCTTGCAATGTTCTTGTCAGGGCTGCTCCTCTGCATCACCATGACACCTCAATAGAGAGAACCTCTGGAGCCATACAAATTACAAAAATCAGTTCAATTTGTATGGTCCTCAGTATTCCTGAATAGCATTGCAACTTCCAACCTGCTGAGAGAAACGTAGGAAATTTCCAAAAGCTTCCTGCCATTTTGAGCAAAGCTAGAAATCTATCTACTTCATTGATGCTGTATTGTACTGGGATTTTTCCCACCTTCAGAGGAAAAGATTTCCTGCTTCAGCTTTTATGTAAAAGTGAAGCTGTAGCTCCTGTTAAGTTGTTTGTGATTTGTCTCAATTATGAGAAGTGGATGAAGAAAATGTCCACAGAGAGTATACAGATATCAGCTCTCAAGTGTTGTACTACTCCAAGGTTGCTTCAGAATTGGAAAACATTCTGAGTTGCATGAGTCCTTGGCATCTCAAGAAATGTTAAGTCAAAATGGCATTGACCATATTGAGGAGCTCTGACTAGTGTTCAAATAGGATCTGCTTTTATTGTTATGAAAATGCTGCTTTTTTGTGTACATATATGCTTCAAAACTTTATCATTAGCAGCAAGCATACTTAGACCCTAAAGTTGATTTGTGCCCATCTCTAACTGCTCAATATGGAATGAGAGTCCAGTACATGCTTCATGATATACAAGTGCAGTTTGAGGGAAGAGAGCTGAGGCAGCAGCCAAGGCAAATGACCAAGAAAAGTGAGTCGGAGGTTTGAGGGTTCCAACTTCCCTGTATGCAAAAATATTATCTGTGCTTCTCAATTCTCTTTCAGTCTTATACTTGGGTCTATGGAGGTTGTTGTAGGAATTCTTGTAGGATTTGACCCATTGACCTTTGTTGCTTAATGAAAGTACTGATGATATTCCAAGCTAATTTGCAAATGTGTTGATGAATGGGTATATACATAGACTAAGACATGTATAACATGCTTCAGAAAAGTCTCTGATTGGCCAGTATCCAGCATGGTATGCTAGTTCCATAATGGCTTTTTCCTTAAAAAAAACCTAGATTTTTTCCAAGGGAAAAAAATGAAAAAGGCTCTAAAGATAACCACCTACCTATAACCAATTCTGATGTTAGGCTTGGTAGAGGTGGATTGCACCCATAACCTTATTGTGGAGCCTGCAGAAGTGATTTGATCCTTTTCTTGGCTTGTTCACTTAATCTGGAGCTGCCACCTTTGAGAGCTAGGGTGGTTGTGGAATGATGAGTACTGGATATAAATGGGAATCAGTTAGTTAGTTGGGAGTGTGCTTTCCTTCTTGGCTCTTTCATTTCTGAACTCTATTTTCCTTCTGCTCATGGGAAGCTGACAATTTCTTCTTTGCTTAGTAGGGGCAAACCCATCAAAGGAGTAATGGTGGGACAATAGCTTCTGCAATGCAACTTGCAAAAGTTGTGATCAGTCTAATGATGACCAAGCTGCAAGGACTCAAATCATATGTGTACTTGGATCACTACATATGTGTTCTCCACTTGGAATTTCCCATAGCATTGGCTCTTTTGAATATCTTTGCAGTCATGGGCAGTGTGTCTGCAGTTCTTCCCACTGGAAGACAAGACTTCACGGATTATTTCACTGTGGGATGGGCCAACGACCACGTGACCTTATTGGACAATGGAACCTGTATTCAGCTCAAGCTTGACAATCAATCTGGTAAAGCTCTACACCATCTTCCAGTTCAACTTAATTTCTGTCCATGATAGTGCTCAAGAGGTCCTTTCTTGAATTTGCCTCATTTCACTATGACATGAAAGTAAGGCATTTGGCAACATTTTCTTTAGGATGTAACATCCTGATGGAAGTTCTAATGTAGAAGAGACTTAAATTAAACAGGTTAGTACATTGTGTTGTCAAAAGATGGGATACCAATCAAATTCCATGTGACAAAAGGTATTGCAATTTGGTTGTAAAATTTGGGTGAAGCTTCTCATGTGATAAAGGTAGATTTTAAACTATTCCTTACATTCAGAGTTCCTGAATCATATATGATGTGCTGACAACATGTAATTTGCATTTGCAGGATCTGGCTTTGTAACAACTAAGTCATACTTGTATGGTTACGTAAGTGTGGACATCAGGCTAGCGAGGGGTGACTCTTCTGGCTCTATAACTTCCTTCTATGTAGGTACTGATCTAACCTTTGTCAAAGCTTCATCTTAGCTACTATTGTCTTGATTTGCATTGTTACCATGGTCCCTCATTGAGTCTCAGTGCTCCTGATTTGATGAAGAAATATCAGTTTCATTTCACACGTCCCTCATAGTCCATCAACTTGTTGGGGGAACCCATGTCATAGTAGAAGAAATGGTAGATCACAACATTCCTTTGTAAAGTGTTGTATTTTCCATACTTTTTTGGCATGAATGCATAAGTGGGGGTAACAGGAAAAAAAGTCAAAGTAAATATGCTAAGTTGTGGATTAAAGTACAAAGAAGTTTCAGAAGCTATGGGTCTTAAGATACGTTTGGAGATCAGTTGTAGCATTTTCCATGTTTGTGGGATGGAGTTTTAACTTTTGAAGTTGACCACATATGTGTGATGTGGGGTTGTGAATGCAGTTGTCATCAGTATATGAGCCACACGAGGAACTTGACTTTGAGTTCTTAGGGAGCTCCTTAGGGCAACCTATTATCCTTCAAACAAATGTGTTTGCCAATGGGAGTGGCGGTCGGGAACAACGTTTCAATCTTTGGTTTGATCCCACTCTCAATTTCCACAGTTACTCCATCATTTGGAACCGACAACAAATCATGTAGGTCTTCTCATCACCCCTATCCCTACAGACTCTTTAGTTCAATTGGGGAGCAAAGAAATTCCTCTAACTTGTGACAGCATGCACATGTGTCAATAAGCCTTGAAAACTTTATCATGCAGCAAGAAAAAGAATCTTTGAATAATCTTGGAACACAAGGGGAGTGCTTATGCATACTGAGGATCTCTTTCTTTTAGGCTGTTGTGATCAGAGTTACATGCAACATTGATGTAATCACAACAACCTAATGGACAAAGTCATGTTTCTTGCTTTCCATTGGAGAGTTGTAACTGGGCTGAACTCAATCCAACATGAACTTCCAGTTCCATTTGAATGAATTCTTAAATACCATGTGTTTCTTACAAAGAGTGTTGGAATGACATAAAAGTGTCAATGACCTTAGCTATTGTCTTGGAGACAAATCTTGAGCCTATCAATAAAAGTGGACTTCTTGATTGTTTAATCCAATGATGCAACCTTCTAATGCAATCTTGGCTAATGAATAAACACACTTGGAAGTTGAAATAACATGAAGTATGAAAATCCAATCATGATGCTTAGTCATATATATATATATACCATTGTACCTCAGGTTTGACAATCAGGTGCCAAATAATTGTTTTATTTTTCAAAATCCACTTTGGCAATTAGAAAATAATTTATGAAGTTTCAGCAATAAATATAGCCAGCTTCTTTGGCAGGTTTTCTGGACTTTGAACCTGTAACATAATGAGACCTTTAACAACAATTTTTATTGCTTCTTTTTGCAAAATCAGGAAGACATAATGTTTCACCAAATTATAGGGTAGAGAAATGTTGTCAGTTATTGGATTACTTGCTCTGCAATGGTGGACTAGCCAGAAGCAAGAAGCTCTTGAGTTTCCACCAATTTTCATATTTTTCCCTCCCTTGTAATTTCATTAACTTTGAACATTTTTTTAAATAATTTAATTACCACCAAACCTAAAAAGGTACTACAGTATATCAAAATGCTTAGTTTTGTCAGCTGATTACATATAGAAATTGTGATCACATAAGCAATAGGTAGTGCCAGGAAGATATTGGGTTTTGGGTTTGTAGAGTGAGAAACTCTTCTTCATTTCCTCTCTTCAATCCCTCACTTCCACTTCCTAACATCTATGGTGTGATTGGGTGCAGATTTTATGTTGATTCTATGCCTATAAGAGTCTATAAGAACAAGGTGGGTGTCCCATACCCAAACAAAGGACCAATGTTACTATATGCAACACTATATGATGGAGATAGTTGGGCCACAGATGGAGGACAAACAAAGATGAATTGGAGTAGTGGCCCTTTCGTTGCATCCTACACAAACTTTTTCGTGGATGCATGTCAGTGGTGCAACGAATCGTCTTCTTTACTAGTACCCAGTCTTTGCTCATTGCTACAATCTACACTTTGGTGGGATGGAGTAAATTATCAAACTTTGAATGCCAGTGATCAAGTCCAGCTTCACAACATCCGCTCCAAACACTTGATCTATGATTATTGTGCTGATACTCATCGGTACCCTATCATTCCACAAGATTGCCTTCCATGAAGTGATCTACCGGTTAACCCTCTACATGGTTGGTTACTCTTCCCTCACTTGAAAGTAAACATCTTGTAGTCAATTGGATTTGTAGTCTAACAACAAAATGTATGTATGTTTGATCTTGTGTTTAATAGAATATTTTCCAATCAATTCATAGAAACTCTTTTGATTTTTCACACATTTTATGACTAGAAGGTTTTAACCAAATTACCAAAAGATTTATTACTTTTGGTTAATCAGTCTCTTTAGAGACCCTATATCATTGGGTTTACTTTTGTAGTTAATTAACTTCGGGATGGCCTAGGGTGAATTGAACCCACGACTGCTCTGTGAGAAATATCAAATCATCACACAATTCAGGAGATTACAGGTGGATGGATGAACATGGGATGCATGGTTGGGTCGATAAGTTGATCCATGTTACTTGAGCTTGTAAGTAGGAACATGAAATATGGTAATATTGAGAGGTTTCATAACATGCATCAAATTGTAACATGAAATGTGTTAACATGGGAGAGGGTTTGTAACAGGCTATGTGGTAACAAGTGCATTAAAACGAGCACATCCAAGAATCTTTTTGAAAAAAAAGATGAGACTATTTTTGACAAGTTTGTAAGGTGGGTGACATAACTGAGCACAACATACCAAAAGTTTTGCAGGAAGGGCTACAATGTGTCGAGGTTTGCTACTCTCCAAATGACCCCACTTGCATTCAAAGACCAGTTTCCCAAATAGTGATTGCCACTTCCATTATCTCTCTTCTTTCATAGTCCATCCCTGCAAGTTATTATCTTCGTTGAACTCTAGATGTTTGCTCTTGTCGTTTGGGCTTGAATTCCCACTTTTCCAAAAAAAAACAAGCCTTGGGATGAAGGGATTATTATATACTTTTATGCTTCATGTCCATCTTTATGGATGTCAACATGTTTGTTGATTTTCAAAACAACCTTTTAACAATATGCTAAGTGGGATCTTAGAGTGTGCCCAGTGACAGCCCCCTATCAGTATTTAAAACATCCAGTGTGCACTGTTTAGTTTCTCCCCCATTCCCACTACTTTCTTTTTTCTCTCTTTTTTTCTTTTTTCTTTTTTCTTTTTTTTTTAATTTTAATTTTTTTTGCGGTAGTGTAGGAGCAGTGGCAGGCCTCCCAGGCAGATTTTCACTTAACTGGGCGAAATTTGACGAATTATTTTTTGGGAAAAAAAGGATTTTTGAACCCTCTCCTCAAAAAAAAAACTTCATCTTCTTTGTACATAGTTCAGAAACCAAAAATGTGCAGAATTAATGGAACACGGACGCAGTCTAAGTCCAAATCCAACCCCAAATGGCACTCTCCAGATTCTTAGAATGCTGAAACCAGTCACTGAATGTGAATGCTGAAATTCCCTTTAGAATGTGATAAATACCATACAAGAGAACTTCACCCTGCCTGATGCCACAGGAATTGAACAATGTTTGTTTTCCACAATCTGTGCAAAAAATGTTGTTGTGCAAGGATGTACTTGGGTCACAAGTTTGCAAACAAGCAAGGAAGTACCTTGCACTTGTAGCAGTGTTGCAACAGCTTCCAAACCATGTTGTGTTCTTAAGAAGTTTGAGGTCATATGGCCCATTTGGGAAGTGGGCACTCATATGCCCACCCGCTGCTTGCATACCGCACACAATGCAACCAGAGTCCATCTTCATCTCCTCCATACCTGCAACACCCCTAAGGCTGTCATGTTTCTTGTCCATTCAGACACCCGCAAAAACTGCACAGAACCATCACAACTCCCATCTTCAAGCAGCTCTATAACTATATGATGGTCAACAAATCAACACAGAGGTGTGTGCATAACCTGTCTGTTTGTATGGAAAAACCAGCAGAAATTTCTGTGAAATCTATGACTGTCAATGAACCTATGTTCTAGGTCAACTGTGTGCTCTCACTCTTGGCAAATCTGCAAATTGAATCTATTATTGTGATGATGATCAGACCTTAAACCTCAATCTGAGGGGATACAGAACCCATACCCTGAAGGCTCCAAGTTTGGGCAATGTGTACACATCGGATCTATCACAAACTCTGGCTTGCTGGCATCCAAGCTTCCATGTGACAAAGCATCCAGACAGCAACGTCCTTCCTCCCTCTCACTACTTAGTTCATTTGCAGTTGTAAGTTTGCTGTGGCCTTTCTCCTTGTCAGCTAACAATTTGTTTCCATTGCCACCAAACTCTGATATCTCTGCTGCTGCTGCTGCTGCTGCCACCCCAGAGGATTGTCTTCCCTCACCATTAAATGGCCTTTGCAGATTAGAAGTCCAACTCTTAGAGATAGCACTTTGCTCAACTTGATTTGGAATAATTACCTCATCATACAATGATCCTGCATCCTTCATACTGCATATTGCAGATGATGATGTAGCTGATTCACCTTCAGATGCTCTAACAGAACACCTTTCTGCACACACTGAACGATGATCCTTGGCTGCCCTATCTGCACTGGTATTGAGTTTGGAGCGTTTTGCAACATTAGCTTGCAAATAAAGTGCATCATTTGCAATCGGGTGACCCAAATGTTGCAAATGTACCCGAATCTGCACATGCAAATTGCATGTCATTTATGCCTGAAACCACATGCCCCAAAAAACTCTTCTCCCTTCAGCAACACCTTGGCATGCATATGACAAACAAAATCTAGAAAAGAATGCGACATGCTGGGTCTTGATAAAAATTGCACAAGATGTGGAGAGATAGACTTGGATTGAAAAGGTGTCAAGTTAGTCGGTCAATTATCAGTGGCACATCATATCTCCATATCTAGCCATTACTGACTAACCTCAATTCAAGGACTTGAGCCAAGCATAGCAAGTGTGTCTGTCAGTTCACAAACTGACATTCATAATAACTGTTATTTTTCAGAACAAAATGCAAATGATGTCTTGGCCCTACTACCAGCAACGTACCTGATGGGTGCGACCTGTTTGAGGCATACAACGCACAAGACTGTAGTTCCCATCTGTGCTAAGTCTTTGGAATCTGGTGCATGCATCTTTGTACTTTGCATCAGATTCTTCTGCCAGAACTCCTATGGTGCCTCCTTCCTTGGAGGTCAGCAAAACCTTTCCTTCCTCTTCCACGTGTGGAATTCTAACCTACCAAACAAATCAAAATGAACGAAATGCTAGAAATTAACCACCACTTTTCCATAATAGTAACCAGAGGAAATACCTGAGCAGCATGATTGGATGTTCACTGGAATCCAGTTGGTAGAGGATTCCAAATATCCATTGCCCAAAATCGACCAATTGGTAATTTTACAAATGCAATGAGCTCATAATGAGCCCATTGCAAGTGTGAACTGAACTTCTCTCCACTCTAACCTCCAAGGTTCTGACCGGAACGCCTTGTTTCCACTCATGTCTGGAACTGTAGTTTGGAGCCAACATGATACAAGACTTTCAAGCTCTGTACTGGATTGGACTTTTAACATTTGATTGCTGGACATCAATATCACTGAAATCAGGATCACCACGACCTGAGACAACAGAATAAGGGATTTGAAGAAGACGCTGATGATTACCTTCACAGAACTTTTGCCTTCTTTGGCATCATAGATGACAGCTGCATTTACCTCCACCTGTATACGAGGCATCAAATTGGTACCAGGCTGGCTACATGCATCTATCAGTCCCAGAGGTAAAGCATGCAATGCAAAGGGAGAAATTTCAGTTGGACAAAAAAACCATCAATCAAACTGCCAAAACAGTAGTCCTATGCAAGATGAGGAGTTTCACCAAAAGATCTGACACATTGATGAGAGGGAGACAGGAGAGGAACTGAGATGAACCTCATCAGCTGGAAAGACACCCTTCACTTTGGCAACATACTGCTTCTGAATGCATCCTCCTTCAATCTGCCAGCAGCAGTCTTAGTAAATTTAGACCGCAGAGTAATCAAACAACCCCATTGCATGCATAAAAAGAGAAACTACATGTCTGTACAAAAAGTTCATGCAATTGCAACTTTGGAAATCAAGTAATGAAGACAGTAGTCATCACACATATGCACGTCCTCCTGGCTGAAGATAAACAAGGGAATGTTCCCAACGATGTGGACAAACCTGTGAGTCAGGAAGGAGGGAGTGAGGAAACAGCAATTTTTAAAACTTGCTCACTACAGTATCTGTATTGTAAAGAGGGGAATTGTGTACCTCTTGCCGGAAAAAGTTAGCTGTGTGCACATTCCTTGCCAGAATAAGAAGACCCGACACCAGCCTATCCAATCGGTGCACAGCTTCCAACCAGATTCCGCCCCAGGGTCAAGGAGACTTCTGTTTCCTCTTTTTCCCACATGAACAACTCTAACCCAATAGCTGGAAACTCTTTTAACACACTTGGAGACTCTGGACAACAGTTTTGGAATTACCTACTATCAGGACTGCAAATTCTTGCCCTTAATTCAACCACTTTTGTTTTTTTATCCCTTTGATAAAGGACAGAATTAAAAGCCAACAACAACAACAACAACAACAATGACAACAGCAAATCCTTCTATGTAGATCTCATCAATTCCAGGAATGTAAGCCCCTTGTTCTTCAGAATTTGGGGTTTGATCTGTGCTGATCTCCAGGTCAACACTCAAGCTACGGCTCTTAGAGGATACGAAAGAGTGGCCCAATGTTGTTATGCTCAGCCTGCAGAATGCCAACTACAGTGTTCTTGCGGTACTGTCCACATGCGTGCACCTGCATTTGTAAACAAATCATGGGTGCTTAGTTCCACTCCCTCTCTCTTCCATATGGTCCTCTTTGTTTTCAAAGCTTCACAATTCCAAACCCCTTGTATGCACTTTACTTGCACATCCTTAATTCTCGTAGTGTTTTGTTTTATGCCCACACAAAGCCAGGTACTGAAGTAAGGTCTTACAGGAACGGATGGAGGCTTGCACACAGTAATGACATCCACACCTTCTTCAAGTATAGTGACTGACTCTGCCATCACAGGTGGTTCATGCCTGTGGTCCCCCACCACAACACAACATCAATCATACTCTATTGCTCTGATCGAGGTTAGCAGCAGAAGTGAAAAACATCTAGAATCAGAAAGACTCTGAGAAAGACCAAACACCGATAGCATAGTAGAACTCAGCAAATTGACATCCATTCATGGGGGGTGAAGCGTGAACCAGCTGGGAAAGCCCCAACACCAGAAGAAAACATCATCATCAACATCTTCCACAAATGGAAAACCACAAAATCACTCAGTCTCTCATATGACCAACCACCTGCAACCCCTTGCACTCATAACCTTCTTCTCAAGCTTTGTTGCAGAATGGGTACAGATCAGAGATGATGCAAGGAGGAAAGGAGCTGAGGGGGGAAAGAGTAAGTAGTGTACCTGTGCACAAAATGACTTAGTTTTTGAGAATCATGTACAACGTATGACGGACTCACAATCTTGCCATCAACTCGGATGCGCCCGCACTCAACTGCTTGCACCTGACATCATTGTCATCATCATTCCCCCTACAATGTCAGCAGCTCAGTCTTTCCTCCCCCTCTTCTTTGATGGACAATGATGCCATACAAGGACTGGTTGGGTTTTTCCAAAAAGCGCAAAGAAGACAAACTGAAGGAGAAGAAGAAGAAGGTTGTTCCAATGAAAGCAAAAACCTGCACATACATAGTACTCATGAGGTCTTTGTCTGAATTCATCTGCAAAAAGATCCACGATTGTCTTCCCATCCCATCTCTTCTTCACCTGCATGTATGTGTATGTGTGTGTGTATATGCAGCAGCCATAACAAAACAAAACACTCCCATGAAATTCAGTAACTACCAACACCCATGACCCACCAGAACACTTTTGTTCTTCAGGTGTATCAAAAGCTTCTGCAACAATCTCAAAGTAAGAAGAAGAAGGAAACGGTGGGAAGAGCCTGGATGGAGAGACTTGATTGAAGTGGAGCTAGCTTGAAGAATCCTCTTACATGTGCCAAAAACTCAAAGAAGTAAGGTCGCACAATTCGCTTGCCTACATGCAGACAAACAGACAGATAGAAAACAACAACAACATGAGGAAAACAACAGACGGAGAGATCGAGAGCCTGCGTTTCTGGCTTTCTTGCAGTCCTGTTCAGCAAGAGGAAAAAGCAATCAATCAATCCATCCGGGGAGAAGAGAAAATGGGAGATACTGGAGTGTTTTTTGGGTTGAAGAAGGGGAAGAAGAAGAGCAGAGCCACACCATTGATCAGAACATAGTCTAGAGAGTTGGGTGGGGTGCTTGGAGTCTCCCACTGGGTGAGAAGATCAGCAGCCATTTGAGCGTTGAACTTGCCATCATCCATGATGCTCCTCACAACAGCAGTAGTGGCTGTTGCTGCTGGTGATGGGTCAGAGCTTCTTGACTCCAATTCTGATCTGCATGTCGTTGTTGTCCCTTCTTCCATATTCCCAACTTCCTCTCTTCCACAATCCAAGCTAATACCACTCCTTCCTTCACCATCCGGCAAGCTACATTGCATTCTAGGGTTTAGAGCTTCATCTCCTCCAGGCTCCTCCTCCTGCTCAAGGTTTTGACATTCCTGCGGTGTGATGATCATCGTCATCATCATGAAGAGGAGCAGAAGGGATCGGATTTCTGGGTGTGTGCCTCGCGCCTAGATTTTCGCAACAACAGCAGTTAGGCATCCCATAAGGGAGTCTCTAGTCCAGAAAGCAAAAGAAGACACCGCTGTCTGTCAGACCAGCAGGAGCTTCTTCCGCTCCCTCTCCCCCTTCTTCAGCCATGGCGTTGCTCACTTACGCCCTTGGTAGCGAGGTAAGCTTTGCCCACCCCCCCCTGCTCTCTCTCTCTCTCTCTCTCTCTCTCTCTCTCTCTCTCTCTCTCTCTCTCTGTGGATTCTTTTGTGGAAGATGGGTGGATTGATTTGTGGAAGTCTGGTGGATCCTGTTGTGGGCGGGGTTGGATTTGCAGGTAGGTTTGCGTCTGCTGCTATCACCTTCTGCATCCCAAGTAGCAGTGCGTGCTGCCTGGTATGTGACCCAAACCCCACCCTTCCTTCTCCTCCGCCTCACCCCCTCTGCTTCCTTCATTCATTTATTCATGCATGCATTCCTCTTCTTCCTCTTCCTCTTCCTCTTCACTTGTGAGATCTGCACTCTTTCTTACCTCATGCCACTCTCTTGCTGCAACATCTGGCAATGGGAACAGACTCATTGGCATTGCAAATGAGAAAAGTCTTGAGAACAATCTGTAAGAGTTTGTGGGTTTTTCTTATTCCATCATCAGGATCTGCACTGTTTCTTACCTCATACCACTCTCATGCTGCAACATCTGGCAATGGGGAAAGACAGATTGGCATTGCAAATGAGGAAAGACCTGAGAACAATCCATAAGAGTTTGTGGGAATTTTTCTTATTCCATCAGCACTGGCAATTGCTGTCACTTTCTTCTTCTTCTTCTTGTGTGTTCGCTCTAAGCCTTTTGTTGTTAGCCATAGCAGCCTGTGACATGCTGAGAGTGGAAGGATGAAGCTGAAGATCCCTGTGAACTGCAAATTTTGTACATTTCCTGTCCAGAGCAAGATTAGGGTTTTATGTGCTCTCTTCTGTTGTCATCATTGGCATCACTCAGGAACAACTGTCTGTCGAGTCCATTCTTCTCTCTCTAAATTGGTACCTGACCTCCTCCTCTCCTCTATGCTTGCACCATTATCATTGTGTGGGCTCTTCTTTTCTTTCCAAAGTGGTACCTGCTTTCTCCTCCTGCTACTCTTGCACCATCACTGTGTGAGTACATGAATGCCAAACATTTTGTATGTTTTCCAAACCCTCCAAGTTGAAACAAAGCTTGTGCATTTGTTATGGATGTTGTGGTGGTGGTGGCTGCATATCGTACAAACAAACAACAGCACATTGTTTGGAATTGGATTTCCGATCTATTCAACACACAAGGCAATTGCATACAAGAATCTTGCAGAGCAAGAACAATGGTTATTCTACTGGGCAGGTGCTGCTTGTAGTGTCACTTTGCTCACATCTGGTATGTGCTGCTGTTTTGTATATTGCCAAATTGTTATGGCAAAAAACAGAGATGGTTATGGATAGAAAGTGTAACAAAGGGATAAACAAACAAGCTGGCATTTGTATGACAACAACTGAGTTTTCGTGCATTATAGGAGCTGACCCACAGGACGGGGGGATGGATGTTGGGGGTTCATGGGTGCTTCAGTGTATGGGTGCTTCACTGCTACTGAAGTTGTGTTTGACAAACTGTTTTCATGGTATCATCATACATACCTCTCCTGTATTTCCTGTAGCTCTTTTCTTGATGGTAAGTGGAATAGTTTGTGCTATCAGTATTCATCACTTTACATTTGCTTCACCTTTATGACATGGTTATACTTGCAGGTTTCCATTCTACTATCACATCAAATTTGTGTTCCTTGTCTGGCTTCAGCTTCCCAGTCAGTTTGTACGTCATCATCCAAGCCCCATTATTTTATTTTATTTTGCTCTAGCATAGTACCTGGTTTTATGACTGCACTCAGTTGGGATTTCAGAACTGACACACCAGTTACCTTCAAAGCATTAAATTTGTGGTGTTTTTTTCTCTGCAATCTTGTGTAGAGAGAGAGATTCGTCCTTAATTGGTAGCATGTGTATTCTTGTGGAATCTGGATACAGGGAGCCCACTATCTGTACACCAATCTCCTACGTCCTGTGCTTCTCAAACACCAAAGGTCATTGGATCGTGTTGTGGATGGCACTCGTAATGAGATGGTATGAAATTACTCTGTGTTTGTTTGACTCTGTTTGCACATGCTACACTTCCTCCCACACCTTGTTTGTCCCAGTAAAGTAGATCAGCGAATGTGTAAAACCTTCCACAATTTGGGTCTTTTTTTTGTCTCCCTCAAGTACATGCAATTTCATGCACTGGGTGATTTCTGCTTTAGGTCTGTCTGATCTGTACAGAGGGTGCAATTTCTGTGCACTTTCATTTTTGTGACAAATGCAATTCAGCAACAAGGGTACAGTAGATTAGCAGGAATGTGTGTGCACATGTGTCTTTAGCTGTTGTGTAGACGCTTATTGTCCTGTTTACTGCTCTGCTTGCAATGGAATTTTTGATTCATTGCCTTAAGGTCGTGTGTTTCATGAGCTGGTAGTAGGATTTGAGTGGGCTTACAGTTCTAGTTCATCAATATCATTCTTCCTCTTGTTTCAGCAAATCACAGAAGGGCATAGTTTGATCTGTTAGGGACTCACTAACATGAGCTTATGATTTTTGTAGAGTAAGTTTATTTTGAGTCACCAACAGGAGGCACAATTTGTCAAGCGCATTGTGCAGAAGCTCCTTATTTCAGGCAAGTACTCTTGGTGTAAAAGACTTGGTCAGGAAATTGGTGGGCATTGATTTTGTTGTCACAATAGCAATTCTTGAATGATGTGATGATTGACACAAATTCAATGTGAGGACTAGCAGTTTTGTGTGTTGGGGATGCTTGGATTTGTCAAGCACTGCCTGGTCCATGGATAGTAGAGAGGCAAAACCCTTTTCCTGCATGTTGACAGCAGAGTGGTTTCATTTGGTTGTGCAGTGTATCAAGCAGCACGTGATGCCATGCAAAACTCCAGAGCTCTTGAGGGTGCCAGACTTGCATTGAGCAGGACAAATGGCAGCAGCAGCAGCAGCAGCAGCCAAGGCAGCACACCAGCACCTCCAGCCTCAAATCAGGATAGATCAGGAAGCAACGACACATTGGCTGATCAAACAGCTGATTGACACTGCCTCAAGATCTACCATCCCACTAGTTGAGATGATGAAGCACACCACAACTCCAATGGGGCTGTTCTCTTCATTGTGAGCATCACATTTATGGGTAGAGAGAAGATGAGTCACACCCACCCAGGAATCTGAAAATTTGTTTTGACATGATCTCACATGACCACTCAAGAAAAATGCTACTCCGAAGGTGCTGTAGTCCTATAACCTTCAACCCCAAATAACGAATGTAATGGGTGGTGCATCTTCTTCTTCTTCTTAAGTCCAGTTTCTTTTTGAGTAGTGATTTATTTATTATGATCATTTCATTTTATTTCCATTGTAATTTCAGTGGACCTAGACATATGGTGTCTGTTTCAATTTTGGTCTGTTTGAAAGGGTACTAAGTTTACAACAAGTTGCGCTTTTTCTTGAACAATTTGCCTCTTCAAGAAGCAACTGAAAGAAGGGTTCTTCAGCTCAAATTGTTCACAAATTCTTCCATAGCAGTTGCATGGAAATATTGAGGGAAAGCAAAATCAAAAGTAGTTGATATTTTTTGTCAAGTTGAACATCTAAATTTTTCCCCCTTTTGTCATTGTCATTGACTTCCTTCATTGAGTTCTCTTTTCTTAAGAAGAAGTTTGGAATCAACTTCTCTTAAGGAACTGATGAGGAGTAAATTGAAGTCTATCAAATTCTAGATTTGCTTGAGATCTAATAATTTGGACAATATTTTGTTTTATTGCAGTCTCGTTTGATTTTTATTCTTTTGTGGGATGTTCTTCAGTCTGTACCGTTTTTAAGTGTTTTGTTGGTTCTGAGGAGAAAATTGCACCTTCAACAAATAGTTTTTTATTTTTTAAATTTGAGTCCAATATTTTTTCATTGTAAATACATTATAATGTTGTGCTTTCATTATAATATGGACCAAATATACATCTCACTATGATCTAGCATTGAATATATTATTATAGAACATGGATTGATTTATACTTTGAAACTTCAAGTATGATTATTATTTTTGCATGTGAATACACAAAAATTTCTATTTATATTTGACATGTTAGCAATTGAATGTAACATGAGTATGGAACATGTTTTGTAAAAAAACATATACGTTTTTAAAGTGGATTTTTTTTTTTCCCTTCCATATGCCAATTTGGTTTTGTTCATACAACTAAATGCAATTGTTGAGCATATTATGTAAATTTAGATGGTTTTTTTCACATCAAGTAATAAATTTCTCATTCTAATTGTTTAACTTGGATATTATATATATGAAATGTATATACAAAAAGACACCACATGTAACACTTATTAAAAACCAAGCTCACACAAACATGAAGAGTATGTAACATGCATTACAACTAGCTCAAAAGGCAAAAGATAAAACCTTGAGAAAAGTGACAACTTGAAAAAACACCAATGAAGGTATTTGCCATCTCCATGAATCAATTAGTAGGTAGCAAGGTTTTTGTCATGTGTTGTTCAAATTCTCAATCCTAATTAAGTGAGTACCTTCCAAAAGGCAAACCAATGATGAAAGGAAACCAAATGGGCCACACCCATCAAAACCCTTGAGCAACAACAACCCATAATGGTTAGGCACTTCAACAATTACCCCAATTATAATTGACAATAACAAACATATCTTTTCATCTACAAAACATATGTCATTTGCTTCTACACCTATATCAACATTTGAATCAACAAAAAGCTCCATTGCTTGAAGAATTGGGGTGTGAATAATTGAGTTCATAAGGTCTTTGGCATGTAGTCACCCTTTGCATCGTACCAAAAGCCCCAAACATTTGTTTGATAACCACAAGCTCCTCAACAAACTTGATGGACACTTGGATTAATGGATCAAATGGCTTTTGACTATCAACAATTTATTAGAAGAACCTAGAAATAATGGAGATATTATTTGGGAACCTATAGATTTGGATGTGGCAATTAAACAACTGAAGTAACAACAATAGGCAACATTCCTTCCAAGCTAAAAATAAATGTTGTACAAATAGTTGGGCTAATTTTCTCTTAGCTAATGTGTTGTGTAAAACATTGAACATTGTGAAAAACCATTACATAGACATGTGGATCAAACATTCCATGCCTTTGGGTTCAAGCATTTGATTTATCATATCTCAAGTGTTTTTGTGCCTATTGGACTTCGAATATCAATTCACTTCCATTTTGTTGATATTTTGCCAGATAATTGTTTATACTCATGCGTGATTATTTTAGTTTTAATGTGATTCTCTAATAGAAATTTGTAAGCTAAATCAATGCATGGTGGATATGTCACTACATTAACAAATTATCATAAAAGTAAACTATTGTTTTGCTTTATTAGAATGTGTTAACTTTTCTCATCTTCCAACAAATTGTGGGGATCATTTCAAGAATTCACATTGTACAATGGTTTTTTTCAATATGAGAATCATAGTTGTAATTTTATCAATGTTCTCCAAGAAACTTGTATGTCATTTCTTCTTAACATTGTATGAAAAAGATTTTTTTGCAATTTAAAGTTCACCAAAGGTTTCTTCGTTGACATGCATACCCTTCACTATGCTTTGAGAATTGAACTAAATTTTGTTATGAAAAGGGTTTTCTATGAAAGTTCAAATTTTCAATGTAGTTAATGGATTGTTCTAAATTTGATGTCTTGTTTTGTTTCACTATGCTTTGATAATTGAACTAAATTTTGTTATGAAAGGGTTTTCTATGAATTCTCAAATTTTCAATGTAGTTAATGGATTGTTCTAAATTTGATGTCTTGTTTTGTTGGTTCTAGATTGAACACTCGCCTTTTATGATGGCCAATCTTTATGCATAAGGTTTTGCAAAACAAAAGTCTCGATGTGTAAGTAGAAAGGTACAATTTAAAATGTCCACCGCATCAAAAAGGAATTTAAATGCAAATTATTTTTGTTGCAAAAAGTTTTGAAAGTAAGGGCAAAAACATGGGAAAATATGTATGTGGTATACAAAAACATACTAGAAATTTCTATATTTTCACAAGACACATGGACATTTGGATGCAAAAAAAAGGTTTTCATGTGTATTGTTTCACACAATAAAAACATAGGTATAACATTGCATGGACAAATCTATAAAAGAAAGATGTTTGCAAATTATATTCTTAAACATCCTTGGCACTATTAGTCTTGTGGAACAACTCGATTCTTGTGAATAATTTCATTACAATAATTTGTAAATACAACATGTGTTCTAATTTGGAAGGTTTTCCTAATATTTGATAAATGATTGAAAATGATGAGGTTTCCTATTCGAATTACACTCTTATCAATGTCATTGTTGTCTTTCTTAACAACAATAATGGTATGTATTGATCATTGCGCAATCTATGATGAGAATCATGTTATTATAAGAAACTTGGTAAAGGAAATGAAGGTGTGATGGCGATAGTGGTTAGATTGAAATCAATGCTCACAAGATTAGCCATAAAAAGGTCAATTTCACTTATAATGTTATGCAAGTGATTGATAATTTCATGTGTCTTTTAATTGATTGGTCCAACTCATAGATAGTTTGTGCCACAAATAATGTTGGATATGGGAACCCAATGCCTTATATTAGAAAAGTTGACCGTTCAAGGTTTTGGCATTTACAAAGTGGGCATTGGAAGCTTGTACATACACCATAGACATGTTTTTAAGCTACTAGTAGCATTTTAAAAAAATTGTTTTAAATTGTGAACTAATGATGTAATGGATATTTATTCACTTAGATTAGTGAAAACAATTGTTACAAAAGGCATAATCTTGTGATGTGTTGATAGTAGCCATGGTGTTATATCCCATGGGCTTCCAAGTATAATTTTGGAAAGAGGTTAGTACCTACTATTGACCTAGTTGCCCAATAGGCAATGGATGTAATGCTATGATTCTTTTTTAATTAATTTGAAACGTGGCAAACAACTTCATTAATACCTATGCCTTCACTTCTATTGTTTGAAAAAAGTTGAAATGGATGGGGAATTTTTTTACAAAGAGCCAAAGTAAGGATACAAGCCATGAAGTTGCAATGGGGTTAGCATTATTCAAAGGCAAAGCCATGGCCTTTCCATGGGGTAAAGAAAATTCATTTGAGGCAATTGGGTTATGGTTGTGTGCAACAAACATGGCACAAGATGAGCTCACAAGTGGGGAGCTAAAACCCATCCAACAAGGAAGTAGAACCACCAATGGATATCACAATTATTCATTGGCAACCCCTTCCATAAACTATTTAATTGTTGGAGTTGTTTGGGGACATTTGGGTTAGGGCTAGTGGTGGTGTTGCAAGCAAGACTCATGGTGTGGGAATCCTTGTATGTGGGTCCATTGATGTGTTGGCTAGGAAGGTGGCAATTTCACACATATGAAAGTTGCATAAAAAATTCCCACATTTGTTTCCTCGCATGGCCATTCACAATACATTTTAGCTTTTCCTCATGATGTTAACTTGGTGGGGGAATGGGAGTTAGTATGCCACATGTCCATTGATCTCATGATTGCAAGAATATGGCCATGCCGAGGGATGTCCAAGGTTGAGCATTGGAATGTTTTGTGTTGGCTTAACTTAGGATTAGATCCCATGTGTGAATAATTTTTAAAATTTGAATAAACCTTGGCTTTATTAATTTTAGATTCTTTTTTTGTTAAAAGTTGCATACATGTGATCACGTGTTTGTTCCAATGATGACTTGTTCAATGTAATATGGGCATGTTATGTTTATGCATGACACCTTGCACTCACCCATAACATGACATACCATACAATACAAAGTGAGCATCAATTAAATGTCATCACAAGTGTCAATATTATTATTAACTAGTCAAAATCAATCATATTTCTTTTCTACCCCATTTGGAAAACACTATCTTGTGCATATTTACAAGTCCAAGCTCAATTTCACATTATTTAAAGCTTGAACTTCATCCAAATTGTAGTTTACAAGCCATTATATTGCTACCAATAGAGCTACTTTTATTATTGTAGGCATGTAAATCACATTGATAGCTACCCTTGAAAGATTAACCTTTTAAATTTACTCTAAATTTTGACAAATTCACTTGTATATATATTCCGCAACTTAGTTTTACATATTTGAAGTAGATATTGTCAAATTTCCTAGAATTCAAAGTGGCATAGATTGTTGTGAAAGTCCTTGGGAGGCCACCTCCAAATATCACCACCTAACATGCAAAAAAATAGAGGCTCTTCTTTGGAGGTAAAAACTAAAAACTTTTCAACATAAGATTGGGTGTGAATATTATGGTGAGAAACATCAAAATAATATAGGGTTTAGAATAAAGGCTCTAATTATTTTTTATGTAAGATTACTAATAGGGTAGAACTAATGTGGTAGAACATGTGTCAAACAACCATTGGACATGTTTTAAATAAAAATGGGAACTTCAAAAAATGTTGAGTGAAGGAATACGAAAATGATTTTTAATAACCAATTTCTTAATGTAATTGGTTGTTTCACAAAACCTTCTCTCTAAAGTTTTGGAAGTGACCAATAATATTCCATAACCCTCCTCAAGGTGGATGTCAAAGTTTCATAGCCATTGGTGGGTGGATGAAAATCCATAATTAATTACATATATATATAAGTAAGACAAAAATTAACAAGGAAAGGTTATGCATTGTGAAGGATGAGGGGAGAACCAATTAGAAGCTTGAAAACCCTTTAAACAATGACATGTATTTTGATGTAAATTTAATTTTTATGTTAAAATAAGGATATAATATTCCATGACTATTGTTGAATATTGAACAAATAGAATGTTAAAAAATGTTGTATATTAAAATATTATATAATTATAGGATGTAAAAAAAAACTCCTTCATAAAATACCCTTTTACCTTAGGTGTCCACCAAAATGACAAAGGAGTGACCTCCCACGTGAAAGTCTATAGCTTTTTATTGATGAAGGTACCCTTGGGAGGCAACCTAAATATGATTGGAGAAGGCTGAGAGATAGAGGAACTTGTTTGCTTTCATTTTATATCCTAATTTTTAATCTAATTTTGTAATTTTATTTATTTATTGTCAAATGGTGGTACTCTAGAAAAAAATAAATAAAATCAACAAACATTATAAATTTAGCATGGCAACACAATATTGAAAATTTCAAGGAAAGATAATGTGGTCATGGCAATGGTTTAGATGGATTCATGGTTGATATACCAACTTCCAATACAAAAGGTCAAATACTTAGGTTTTATTATTTAATATTCAACACTTTGCAATTTGAAATGGATGACCTCATTACATCATGAGGTATTGTAGTACATCATGAGGCATTGTAGAACATCATGGGAACTTCACTATGTAATATGAGGATATTATGATTTTATTGAAATCATTAATTGATTTTGGTCTATTATTAATCTATAGCAAGCTAGTAGACCAAGAGGTTAGAAGCCAATGGTTGCATTGCAAGTGGGAATGATAGTAGCCCAAGTGACCATTAGGACATGCAAGATGCTATTTATATAGCCAACTTAGTCATAGTACAATAGTGCCTAGCCCAATTTGGCAATAAGGTGCCTAATAATTGATTTATTTTTGTTATTTATGTTTGGCAACAAAAGTAATAGTATTTTACAATTAGGCATTTGCTTTCTTGAAAATTCATCTTAAGAAGATGATAAACATTATAAGTGACATTTAGAGATAATCATAAGTGATGTCCAATGGCTAATAAAAGCTTGTTTAATCAAAATAATATTTTAAAAATTAACTACTAGTGTTTAAATGCAACATATGGCAAACATATGTTCAAAGTTTGGCACGCACTTAAACGCCATATTAAAAAATTCGAGATGGCAAACATATAATTTGTCAAAGTCTTTGACAATTTTCAAAAATTAATAAAAAAAAATAGTGCCCAACTAGGCTAGGCATCATGGTACTAGTGTTCCATGGGTAAATTGGTCATCAAAAATTTTGGGTTCGAATAATGGTTTTCAATTTAGGGTTCAATAATGGTTAGAAAATTACGACCCCATTAAGAATATAATATGATCCCTATATTGATAAGAAGTCAATCACTCATGAATAATATTAGTGTCCTATCTTCACTATTAAATAAAATTAGAATAAAATTAATTTTCATTTATGAATACCCACATTTTTTATGGAGCATTTAACATTGTTTTATAACACTAATATTATTCAAAGAATAAACCCAAGACATGGAATATCATAATTATCATCCATGTTTTACATTGGACTTTGTTAATCAAATGTTTAACTAATGGGTTTTAACACCTTTAAATTGGACAATTCAAAATTTAAGAAATTTGTGTAAATAAAAATCAGAAAATCATAATCATAGTTTTGATAAAGGTGCAGTGCCCTAGAGGTGGTTTTTGAAAGTGGCTCAAACGTCAAAATATGAAGGGTTCAATGACCAAACATTTGTAGCTAATTATTATTATTATTATTATTATTATTTTTTGGGAATGTGAAATTTTGGCAAAATGCAAAAAAGAAAAGAAAAGAAAATAAGGGAATTTTCTATCATTGTATTTCATTTTATTTGGAAGAAAATTGCCAAATTTCCTCTTTTTGGGAGGAAAAACTTTTTGCTACATTTGGACTCCGACTCTAGTTTAGTAGCATATTTATAACTTTAGGGTTTAGGGTTTAGGAATTCAAAGAACTAGTTGTTTTATTGTTTAAACAAGTTTGAAAAACTTGTCACCATTTAATGCTAAATCCCTCTTGGGATGCTAACCAACGATGCAACATCATAAAATTGAAAAAATAAAATAAAAAATCAACGGTCTTCACCATATTTGCGAATAATATTTACCAAATATGTTATTCTCACTTTTCTCAATCACAACTTTTTCAAGCACAAGGACCTTCATAGAGGTCAATTATGCTCTTCATAGTATACAACAAGGGGAGGTTGGTTGGATCTACTTAAAAGCAAACGGAAGCAAAAATTGGATTATTTTACACTAGAATGGTCTTGGTACTTGATACTTGTTTGTCACAAGACACTAAGTTCTTTAACCATTTGGACTATATGATTTAGTCCCTTTGCATTTGATGAGAAGCATTTTAAGTTAGAAGCACGAAAAGGGGAAATGACTACCTACTCATATTCACTCTACCTAGTTGAAGAAGTCCTGTTGGGACGATGTGAGTTGTTGGCAAGCCTAGGAGCAAGGGGCTATCTTCATTCACGGTGCTAAGACCATTGTTTGATGCTTTCACTGACACAAGGAGATTTTCAAAGTCCTCCTTGGAAAACTCGGATCCCCTTGTTGCCGTTTCCACACCTTTATCACCTATCAACATTGCTATGACATTTGACATTGTCGGCCGTTTTGAGGGTGTACTTTGAACACACAATAGCCCTACGTTGATCACTCGTTTTATTTCTTCCTCTACGTTCTTTTCTTTGAGCTTTGTCTCAACAAGATCAAACAACCTCCCCTCCTCTTGCAATTTCCATGCCTACACCACAACCACAAAGACATTGGGTTTTCAAATTTATGTACCAAATGAAGAATATGAGCCAAATCAAAAAGGGTCCCGACATTGAAGCTGATTTCAATGTATATATGGAGGTTGGAAAAGTGTGGTATGTACCCATTCTATAAGGTAAACCTTTTCCTCTGGCAACTTGAAATCAATATTCCTTCTTCCACTCACAATCTCCAATACCAACACTCCAAAACTATAGATATCCAATTTCTCGGTGAGTTGCCCACGCGTTGCATATTCTGGAGATAAGTACCCCCTGCAAATTTGATAAGAGGCATGCTTGTCAGATATTAGGGTTCAACAAAAAGTTCTGGAGAAAAAAATTGATCTTGAACACAATTTAATGCAAGGATGTGGGTGTGAGTGGAGACTCTCATAGCCTAGAGAAGGTACCAACAATTAATTGTTAAATAAAGAAAAACCCATTTGGTGGATATTCAAGACCTCTTAGTTCAAGAAAACTTGCCTTAAATCACTAGCATTCACAAGGCATTGTGAACTTGCATTTAGAAGAAAAACAAGGAGTAGAATAAATTCAGCATACGAGCTAAAACCAAGACCTTTGTGAATTGTATGACATGCTTTGAGATGTGGGGTTGGTTGGCTATTAATCATCAAAACATCATGAACTATTTCAGAGTTTGTTGAAGATGCTTACAAAGTTCCTGCAACATGAATTGTGGTCAAATGGCTTTGTTCATCAGGAAATAAACGGGCCAAACCAAAGTCCCCAATTTTAGGGTTCAGATTTTGGTCCAGGAGAATGTTGGGCGCTTTGATGTCCCGATGCACTATGCGTGGCTGTGCTTCTTCATGAAGGTACACAAGACCTCTCGCGATCCCCAGACAAATCTTAAAACGAGTTGGCCAATCCAATTCAAAATTGCTTTCGGAAGGGGCATCTGCATTTCAAGTGTAATCAAAATTGAAAATGTTGTTAGCAAGGTGATTGCAACTCTTTCTCGCTTAGTACATTCACTTCCAAAGAAAATCCTCTCCAAAAAAAGGCAATAGGCATGTCCTCTCAAATAGGTCTTGAAATCAAACTACAAACAAAAAGCTTCATAAACAACAAAACTGTTTCTAAGGTGGCTTATGATCTTTTAACTTTGAGAAGGTTTTAAATCACCAATGCAATGAGATCAAATCAAGTTCATTAAATTAGGATTGGGTGAAGCAATGAATAGATCAAAATTTGGTCATTTTAGTAGTGGAATATAAGACAAATCTTGGTGTAAATATATCATAATTTCAAATGAATATTGTAGCTCAGATCGGCTTAAATAAATTCCTATTGTATACTAGGTCATCTTTGTATAAAACAAAGCAAAACAATGGTGAAAATGGACATACCCCACAAAGCTTCAGCAAGGTTTTTGTTCTCCACATACTCATAAACAAGCATCCGTTGACTTTCCCGCAAACAACATCCTTTGAGCTTAACCAGATTCCGGTGTCTAATGCCTGTAATGAGAATCACCTCATTAAGAAATTCAGCTACCCCTTGTGCTGAGGATTTCAATTGCTTTACAGCCACTTCCGATTTATCGAACAAAACACCCTGTACATTAGACACTAGGATTGTAAGTATCAATAATCTTATTTCCAAACACAAAATGCATTCAACTATACATAAACAAATATGCAAGCAGTACCCTTTGGCTTTAGACACTTCATAGATACAGTCATGTATGGGTGAGCAGAAATGGAAGTGCAAATGATTACCTTGTAGACAACACCAAAGCCACCTTCACCCAATTTGTTGTCAGGGTGAAAATCTCGGGTTGCATACTTTAACTCATTGTATGAATACAAAGTTGGCTGCACCTGTTGTTTTGCAAATTCTGGTAAAACAACCATAGAAAATTTGAGAAAAGAATCCTTGAAACATTTTACACATACTCCATTGCCTCTTATTGGTCTTTGGGTCATGTAGGTGCCACAGATATATCTGCCAATCTGAGAGTTTACAAAGCCCTAAGCTTTGCAGGTGGTGTTTTGGCTTTAGTGTTCATGTGGGCACCACATACTAGATGGTTAGGTAGGTGCCTTTGAATATTAACAAGAAAATGGTAGTGAAAAATGCTTTAGGATGTTGGGATGGACAAACCCAAGTTTAAACTTTAAACTTCCCTCACATGATTTAACACTCAACACTAACCACATAGAGAGTAAGTCGTGAATAGGTTTCCAACAAAAACCATGAATGGATGGGAACATTTAAGAGCGATTTCAATGGGGTTGTAGCAAATGATTTGAATCTCTTTTGAATGGCCATCAAAAACACTCAACATCCATTTGCACATACATTACATTTAGAAATTTGTTGTTCTTTTTTTTCTCAAAGGCTTTTGGAGCAGTTCAAAGACTAATTTAAAGAGTTGCTTTCAGTAGTGTGCAAGAGAGAAAGACAAAAAAAGGCAGTTGAAATCTCTCACCTTTTTGAATTTCTCGGAGCGAAGAACCCTGTTTCCACATTCTCCCCAAAAATGTGATGGAAATCACAAAGAGTAGAATTATGACAACCACTGCGATTGTGATGATGATTATATAGATTTTGCGATGTGAATCAATGGTCACTGTTCTCAAAAACACATGCAAACCAAAAAGGTTATGTTGTTGGGCACTTGATGACCAAAGCCACCACTGTATTTGATTGCTCTTTTGCTAAGCCTGAAAATATTTGCAACAAATCCCCCAAACACAGTTTTACTGACAAATGATTTTTTAGAATGTGCTGCAACTTTAGATCAAGTATAAGTGACAAGAAAGCCTCTCAATACCTGGCAACGAAGGACTGTCTTGATAAAAGCGACAAATCTGTCTTTGGATATTCTCTTCTATATCACCTCGACAATATGGATTTCCACCCAGGCTGCAAAAGATAGAAAAGGGTTCTCAAACATATCAGAAACTGCATTCAATCGATTAAATAGTTGCAAACCTACATGATGGAAAGCTCAATTCAGGTAGGTAGCGTTCCTTGACCTCTAGTCTCAAACAGATCTGTTTTATTGTTTCTCATCATCATGGCAGCAAATATATATCCAAAAATGCTGCAAAACTCAGCCTATGTCTGGACCCAAAACTACTATCAATAGATTGAAGAGGATGACTGGAAGCTTACAGAATTTCGTTCGATAAGGGAAGGTCAGCATATGCTTGGGATGAAGCAACTGAACTTGGAAACAGAACTTGCATGATGCTGTTGTTGACCAAAGAAACCACCTCCAATGCTGACAAATTAACCCTTGGTGTTGTGTTACTCAAATTCAAGCTCCCATTGAACTTGTTGTCATCGAAATTCCTGTGGGTACATCTCATTGTGGTGTACAGTTAGGTCTCAACCTAGTTCTAATTTTCGACATTAAAAAAATTATGCAACTATCCATACTTGCTATAGAGAGAGAGAGAAGAACAAGCTCAGAGTCAGGAATCCAGAAAAACATGGGATGGGACATGTTCCAACAAATGGAGTCCTGTTTGGAGCTAAAAGTGTATATTTGCTGGAGTATCATTGATCGGCAAAGAACCAAAAGGACAGTAAGTACATTATGGGAGTTTCTGGAATTATTATCCATGAGATTGTGGAGAAATCTCCACAGACAACATTTTGAAGGCAACACAACAAATGAGTGCAGTCATAACCTTATGAGAGTCGCTCACAAAGTGTCAGACCATTACCTTCATCATGAAATGGCCAAGACAAGCTGCCATGAGCACCCACTGACTTCAATGGTGGGTATGGATTAGTAAAATAATAATCTATTTCTGGAAGTTCCTGGGCCACATTGTGCATGTGATCAATAGTTTCCCATACTCAGGTTTTGATTTTGCAAAAGCAACAATATTCCTCCATTGCACCTTCTTGTAAGTACTATCTGACTTGAGGAACAGTACTGGCACAACTGAGGAAGTACAGTTTTGAGCAGCCAGATGTACTGTACAGTTTCAAGCACCTCAAGTCTGCAATTGGTACAATGTTGGGTATTTGCAAACTCATGAGCTTAACCATGCACAACTGGCTGTATTATGGACAATACAGTTTTGACTGTGAAAAACTAAAACCAAAGAGTCTTGATGGCACTTACACAAGCTGAAGATTTGCAAAGCCCCAGATCAGTTCAACTGGAAATGGACCAGTCAAATCATTACTCCCCATGTATCTGCAGTACACTCAACAAATTTGGACATTTGAGGCAGTCAACTTAGAAGCAATATCTTTAAAAGTAACAACTCCTTAGCAAGTTTGAATGACAGGATTCCAAACATTCTTCCATGGTTGTCGGTAAGAATGTTCCAACAATGTGCTGAAACAGCAAAGTGAAGAAATCTGCAGACAGGTATATGAGTCAGAACTTACAACTGCTGAAGAGATGTGAGGTTGGCCATGGTCACTGGAAATGTTTCAGAAAAATTGTTGTGTGATAGGTCTAACACAGTGAGCTGCTTGAGATTCCCAAGACTACTGGGAAGTGACCCCGTAAATTGATTGTTGCTGAGGTTCCTGGAAATACCAATGACCCAAATTACCCCCAAAACAAATCCACCTTCTCAACTAAGCAACCTCAGAAAATGAACAAAAGAGGTCAAAAGCTTTTCATGCATTCTTCAGATCAGGAAGACATCAAAAAGATTCAGCAGATGAAGAAATATAGATTGCCAGGATGGGGGTACCCACAGATTTCCAAGTACATAGATATCATCAAGGTCGGGCAACACTCCACTAAGGTTGTTACCACTCAATGATCTGCACAACCCATTTCAAGCATTCCTGGATGATTACTGCTTAGTAGCAGAAATACTGCTTTCAAGTCAACAGCAACATTCACTTGCACTGACAAAAATCCTGATTCTACATGACAGAATTGAGAATTCAGATTTCAAAGGTTGAAGAGAACCTGACAAATTACAGGAAATAAAACAGCAAGGAGTGAATCACAGAAAGATGTTAGGTTTTTATATCAGACAGACAGACAGACAGAGGCTCACATTTGCACCATATATGTGAGGTTGTTGAGTCCAATACTGGAAACATTATTGGCAATGGGGATGTTCCCAGACAACTTATTTTCAGACAAGTCCATGCGCTGAAGCTTTGTCAAACCCCCAATCCATGGAGGGATTGGACCTTCAAGAGAATTCCCACTCAAGTCCCTGCACCCATGATGATGACATAATCACCTGATTTTCATGAACAGGGGTCACAGAAAATTTGACCAGTATTTTTCTTTTTGTCTCATACTAGTAGTAAAGCAATTTTCTTGTAACCCAACAGGAACAAGCAAAATAGCAAATCTTTCCCCTTCACAAGTACGAAACTTCTTCTGGGATCCCTGAGCTGGTGGGGGATGCTAATTGTTGCTGTCCTTTAACTCTGGAGAGCTAGATCAGCAGGTGCACTGTAGCAAAAATTTCTGAAATTCCAGTTCCAGAAGTGAGTTCAGAAAGCTCACAGAGTCTGAAGACTTGTTAGATTACGCAGATCAGGTATGGACATGGTGAAATTATTGTCCTCAAGCTCCCTGTGATTTGTAGATAGCAAAGCAAAACACTCAAATCAAACCAAAAGAAAGTAGCAAACAATCTCTCTCTCCAGTCTGCCTCCTGGGACAAACAAACCAGTAGTACTACATAACTTTCCTCATTTTGCACTCATCAATACACTCAAGTAACTGGTCACAAAACTATGAAAAAAAAAACCTACAGAGAGATTTCAAGTGCAATCTGTGCAAAGGAATCTAGAGTGAGGACTCAGGTCTTACAGTATGACCAATCCAGTTAGCATGCCAATTTGGGATGGCAACTGTCCAGTGAGGTTCATATTACCTGCAATGATGCTGCAGCAGCAGAAGCCACCCACCCACCATAGACTCCAAATAAGATTTCAATAGGTCAGCTCCCTCCCTCCTCTCACAGACAAGATGATCAAAAACCCTAATTGGCACTTGAAAGGAAGATGAAGGATACATACAGGAAGATGATGATACAAACACACAGAAATCACTACTGAAATTGGTGGTGGTGGTTGTTGTTTGCTTCAATCAATCAGGAAGCAGCTGCTTTTTACTTACAGAATTTTCAAGTTAGTGAGGTTTCCGATCGATGGAGACAAAGTCCCATGCAGGTTTGTTCCTATCAGTTGCCTGCAAGCTCCCACAAGCCAAAGCTCTAACCAAATGAATCCAATCTCATCATACTGTTGTACTCCTCAAAACCATGTACTTGAAAGAAAGCAAAAGAGAGAAAGGGTATTGAAGAGTGAGGAGACAGTGGCAGCAGCAAATGGTACTTACAATCCCAGAACAGTGTTCATGCAAATAGCGGTATTAAACTGGCATATCACACCTCCCCATGCACCTTCTTCTTGGCAAGGATCTGTTCCAGTTGTCCAACCTGGTAAGCTGGTGGCTATATCTGGAGTGCTGGCGTTCGTCCATACTGCCAAAAGCTCTCGGAGTGCTGATACTACAAAACAAAACAAAACCCACAAAGAAAAAATAAAATAAAATAAATCGATCAATCGATCACACAAAATAGGATGAGGATCATTATGATGGTGATTCTATTCCCCTCCTCCCTGCTTCAAGTGCAACAACCCATAGTTCAATTTACCATGTTCTCCTGTGGAATCAAACAGATTAAAAGATTTTCTCACACAACCCTTTTTCCCCTGACTCAATTTGTAGGATAAAGTTCTGGAGCCAAAGGAATTCTAGCTGTTGATGCTGCTGCTGCCACTGCTGCGCATCAAGATTTTCCTTTCCTCTCCTTTTCTACTACAAACCCATCATCATTATCATTAGCATCATCATCATGTCAGAGACTCAGGAATACTTACCTTCTGTCTGAACAGTTGCTTGATGGTGTTGGAGGCATGATGATGGTGGTGTCAAAGGAGTTGCAGAAGGAGTTGCAGAAGGAGAAGTCCAAGCCAATTCAAGAAACGCTGAGAAGAGCAGTAGGAAAACTAAAGTCGCTCGTTCAATCCACCCCATCTTCTCTCTTTCTTTCTTGCAGCCACCCTCGTCTCCACCACCACCACTCTCCTCCTCAGCGATGACGATGACGATGAGGAAGATGAAGAAGAAGAAGATGTATTGAAGCTAGTTGTTCTTGAGCACATGGGGGTTCAAAACCACAAACTAGTGGCAGCAAGAAAAGAAATCCCCCTTTTCACGGATCATCATCAAAGAACTCGACAGAAGAAGAACCATACAGGCTAACTTCCTGCTCTAGAATCTGAAGTCTAAACCCAACTCACCCATCACCACTAATCATCAATTACCACCCAAATTCTCACAAATTCTTCTTCTGCTGGTGCTACTTCTTCTTGTTGTTGCTGTGGTTGTCGTTGTTGTTCTTCTTCTTCTTTTCTGCTGCTGGTGCTGGTTGTTGTTGTTCTGCTGTGTGTTTGCTGCGTGTGTTGGACGTTGTTTAGTGGGGATATCTATTTGTTTCTGCAATCAACTTCTGTTTTGGGATTGTTGTTGTCGTCCTCCTCCTCCATCACATGACCCAAATAGCAAAAGAAACCGATAAAAAAAACACGGCGACGAATTGAATTGATGAAGTCAACTTTTGCGCAAATTTTCCTCCGCAGTTTCTGTAAGTGTAATCCAAATTTGTGCAAATCCGCGCGGGGAAGGATCGAGCGAACGAGCGAGCGGGCGAGCGGGAGACCGGGGAAGACGAAGAAGAAGAGAAAAAAGCCCAGTTGCGTGGGTGGTGACGTAATGCCACCCTCAGCACCGGGTGGGTCGGGTCACCCGGTTTTCTCCAGGGTCAGATAAACAAAGGAGGCAGCAATTTTATTTTATTTTATTTTATTTATTTAGCGCCAAAGTTTAGACCAGTCTTGGCCGGTTATCGAGTCTTGACTCGGTTATTAGAGTGGGTGGTTGTTTTGATACCCTACCGATCGAGTTTTGGCACGGTTATCAACCCAGTTGCTAAGAACCTATTGACCCATTATTGAGTTCCAACTCGGTTATCAAGTCCCTTGTTAATAATCCATCGATCGATTATGGGCTTTTTTGGATAATTGATTAAATTGATAACCGCCTAGTATTGAAATTTCAAAAAAAAACCTAGCAACTTACGTACCCGGATGATGATCAAAATATCATCCTCCACATCGGTTATCAATATGAGTATTTGACGAGGTGGTGCCCTTCAAATACACAACTAGGAAATTTCTCTCCGTGTTTTTTTTTTAAAAGGATGATACCCAAAAAGCCCCCCCCCCCCCTTTTTTCATTTATCTTCCCACTAAAAAATGAACAAAAAAAAAATTCCAAAAAAAAAATAAATTTATTTCCCA
>Ga0116231_10000249_pt1 | contig 82589 bp, 57 predicted proteins | sample S1TSphgellanicum_2_FD_89695 | JGI IMG/M metagenome (GOLD analysis project Ga0116231, IMG submission 89695) | Host-associated microbial communities from peat moss isolated from Minnesota, USA - S1T2_Fd - Sphagnum magellanicum MG | ecosystem: Host-associated > Plants > Peat moss > Unclassified... | reverse complement strand
AATAAAAAAAAAAAAATAAAAAAAAAAAAAAAAAAAAATAAAAAAAAAAGGGATTAAAAGTGAAAAAAAAAAAAAAAAAAAAAATTGCATTTCATAAGTTAAAAAGAGTTTTTTTTTTTTTCCTTCTTATTTTTTCATTATTCTTTTTCCTTTGCACTTCAAAGATGATTTCTAGAACTTGAAGAAAAATACTCCCATAACATTTTTAAATCACTCAAAATGAAGCACATAGAATGAAAATATAAATAAATGTTGAATCATAAGCAATTGATCGATGATGGGCCGGTCTACCCTAGTAGCTTACTGGATTTTGGCCCCTAGGTAATAATAGATCTATTTTTATATGAGGATTTTGGAAACTTGAGATTAGTTACAGAGTTATGATATCTTGAAGGATTTTGGTTTCTTTTTAAGACAATTGTTTTGAAGATTATATTTTTGCATGGTGAAATATTTGAATTTCCATAATTCTTCATTTGCCTTAAGATACTTTTTAATGTAAATGGCTAAGGCCACAGTGTGACACACCCCTTTGTTTCTTTGGGGTTTTGCTATAAATCTTTCTTTGTACATCTTTCATTCTAGTTCATAATCTTCCCAAGTTCCCTTGGCTAATGTTGTACTATGAAATGGTCAAGGTCCTTCACATTGTGTTTGGGGGGGTAAAGGCACTACTAGGCAAGCCCATTAGGGTTATAGGCAAGCCCATCCAGGTGCCCTTCAAATACACTATGAAATTTTCTTTGCAAGTGTTTTTATGTTGACAAAAGGGTGAGGTGAAATCAAGGCTATGTTGTTATATAGGACTTGGGAATGAAGGTAGTAGAAGGACAAACACCATATGATAGCCCTAGTACGAACACAACCGGTTTTTGTTTGGGTCTCATATTGAAGTGTGATTCTTTGGGCCTTTTCCTAGGGTGGACTAGTGGTTCCACTTGTGATGCAAATCAATAAATGGTGGGGGAACACCAAGTGGAACTAACACACAAGTGTAAAGGATTGCTACCCACCAAGAGTAGTAACTGCAGTTAAACCCCACCAAGTGTAACTCGTTTACACCACCTTCGACTCGTTTGATCCACTTCGTAAGCAACACAAGTTTGATCCACTTTGAACGAGTTCCACTTTTGAAGAGAATTTAATCCCTTGTGGAACTAGGCCAGTTCCATCATAGTAGTACATTAGTTATCATGTTGATATTGTTAATGATTTCCAATTTGCTGCAATTTTTCAGTGAAATATTTGCATTCCTAAGTGATATTGATTTCCTCTTTCTTTTTCACTTCAAAATTTTCCCTTTCTATCCATTCTTTGCAACTCAATCAAGGGTTGGGTTTTTTTTATGTTTTTGCATCATGAGCAAGATCCACTCACATGATGATGCATTTTCTCTCTCTAGTGTGCTATCATTCTATCTATGTAAAAAAGCTTTAATGGGGCAAACATCCAAGGATTTTTTAGTTCAGATTCTCAGACAATTAATAACTCATCATAAGAGGTCAGAAGAACTTGTTTTTGAGAGTATGTGTGGATGGCACCTTTTTACCCTCAATAAAATTTCTGCCTTAACAAAATGATGGCACCTTACACATAAGGTTTCTCGTATTGAAATGTGCATCCTCTTGTTCCCAAATGAATCACAACTCTTTAAAATTCTACCAAATCTTTATATTGAGTAACAACTTAGGACCTCGAACGGGGGTGTTTTGGAAATTTGGCTCCCTCCTCCGTGAGACCCACATTCCCAAAAGGGTCCCCTTGTGGGTCCTTTAGTCCTTATGTCCTTACCTTACACGTACCGTGGTCCATGTCATGATCTAAGTGTGTTTAGGGCTTATGATAAGGTTTGTCTCACGCTTTAAGTCGGGTAACTTAAGGGCCACATGTGGGGGGGAAGGACATACCCGAGTACTTGCTTATTGCCTCGAGTTAGGCCCCTTATTTTTGGGAATGCCCCCACCGTGCAGCCTTAGCCTACACTAAAAATGTGAAGGAGTACTACATAGGGTTGGAATCAACTAACAATTATCTCAAATATAGGGACAAGAATTCACATTGCCTCAAAACCCCGAAATTTTGATGAAACACAAATCCCCAATAGCCAAAAATAACTCAACCCAACACAAAAGAAAAATGGCCACTTACAATTGCCAAATATGGCAAATCATGTGGGATCATAATGTGATTTAGTCCCCTATTTTAGGTGAAAATGGATATATATATATATAAGTGAATTTTGGTGGAGGCATGGAGACTCGAGTTTTTGTACATTAAAATCTGAAATTTTGAGTATGTCACAAAGCTCAACATAATGTTTTTAACATAGTGACATTCTCAACTTGGACATGTTATTATTCTTTGTAATAAGAAGTAATTGGACTATGGCCAAGAAAATTTCTTTCTCTTGGGTCTATCTCAATCTACAAATAAATGACATTTTATAATGTTTATTTTATAGGATTGTGTATTATCCCCTCTTTAGACACCATGAAAAATTGAACCCATCGACTAAAAAATTTCTTGAGAAACACTATTGGAGCATATGGTCACCACCCTTGGTACAAAATTCCCATGTAAAGTCCATTAGACTTCAAATAATTAGACATATGTTGCTTCATTGGTACCATTTGATTCCCAAAAAAATTGTGGCCATTTTTTTCTTGGGAAAATGGGGGAAAAAAAAAACAAACCATGATTTTATTTATATATAGGGATTGTTTGACCATTTTTTGAAATAAAAATAATTAAATGAGCCACATCTAGACCTAGGCACTTCCTAGGTCACCACTTGTAACAACCCACCTAGGACGATCACCATCTAATGATAATTAATGTTGGGGATCCTCACCAATGGAACTACTTGAAGAATTTGAAAAAAAAACCTTATTTGATTTCTATTTTTTCTTTTTTCTTTTTTTAAAATTTTGATGCACACAACCATATTGGAGATTGAAAAGTACCTATGTTACGTGTTAAGTTTTATTGCACAAAGGAGGAATGGTGGCAACAAGTGGTTGTTACTTATAAAAGCATTGGGAGGTATCAAACATCCACATTGAAGGTGCAACCAATAATTTTGTATTGTGATTCATACATTCATACCCATAGTGGGCATGTATATAGTTAGTTGGCTAGTAATAAAATCATTTTCTATTGGGCAAAGAATCTTAATATCATAATAACTTAACAACCTATTAGTACATACTCACGTTCATTAAAAAAATTTCATTCTTCTCAATTGGCCATGCCTTTTTTTAGTTGTGCATTGTACCATGTATCAAGCTTTCACTTTCAAAGCTCTCATTCTTTTTGTGCTCTAGGAAGCTCGTGCTAAAATTTTTTTTAAAAAAATTCTTAATAGGTGTTTTGCATTTTTGCATTCTACCAAGCTTTCATGCTTGAAGCTCATGCTTGTAATTTTGTAAGGTTTTTTATTTTCGTGTTTTCTGGAAGTTCATGCTTAAATTTTTGTCTCATTATTCTAAATTGACACTTTGCATTTTGCACTCTACCAAGTTTCCATGCTCAAAGCTCTCATTCATTTTTCTTTTGCATTCTATGTTTACACACATTATGCAGCTTTTGTGATCAAAGTTTTCTTACATTTTCACTACATTCACATTTTGTGTTTTAATTAGTATTTGTTCTTGTTCTTTTTTCTTTAGCCCTAACAATTTGCTCTTTGTGTGTTGTGTATAAGTCTCCTCCACAACTTTCAACATTTTTCATCAACTTGAACCAAGTACCATAGCTCAAAAAAATTCAAACTTTTCTTTGTGTTGTTGTTCCCTTTTTTTTTTCCCTCCTCTTGAATGCTACTTATTATAAGATGTTTGCTTCTTTCTTGGAATGATTGAATAAGCTGCTTGAACATATGTGTTATGTTGTTGTAGGTTAAAACATTTTCACAGATCAACAAAATGACACTATTAACTTAACCTTTTGCATATTAGTATTGGTTCATTTGTTACAAGAATACAACATTTGCAACAATTCTTTTAGCTTTCAACATTTTGGATGTGAAGACGCTAACAATATCTAAATTTACCATGGATTCAAGGTTTATTCTTCCTTTTGCTACAATGCAAGCAAATTATTTTTAAAATTTTCTTTAAGTTTTTTATGATTATCTATGAAATATTGGGTGAAGCCTAGGAGCACAACTTGGTTTTCAAATTTCTTCATAATGGAATTTGATGAAAAGAGATGAGTGGAGAACTTTTGTATAATCAAACATAATTTGTTCAATATTGCAAATCATTTAAGACCATTAATAATAAAAACAAGATAAAAAGTATAGGAAATATATTCCAATAGAAATCCAAGTTTGTTGTGCAATTTACAAGTTGGCACATGGCTCTAACTTTTTGACCTATAGTGAATTGTTTGCAATTGGAAAGTCCAATATGTCCCTTGCATCATGTGAATTTGTCTTTGTTGTTAATGAAACATATCAAGATTTGATTACTTGGCCCAAGGGAAGAGTTAAGGCAATTGCCATGGAGGAGTTTAGATTATGATGTGGTTTTCCTTCTATGCAAGGATAAATAGATGGTATGCACATCTCTATTTTGAAACCTCAAGATGCATATGTCAAAGACTATTATTACAACAAAATGGGTGGGTATAATATTGTGTCTCCAATAGTTGTGGATTGTAACAAAAAGTTCATTAAGTTGTTTGTGATTTTTATTTCCATGTAGTGTTAATGATTCCTAAGTTTTGCACAAGTATAGTTTGTGCAAGAAAGCACAATACAATGGGTTTTTTAACATCAAAAAAGTTCACAAAGTGAGTTTCCTGCATATATTTTGGATGAAAAAAGCTACCTTTTGATTTTTTGAATGATGACCCCCTTCAAAGAAAAGAGAGATCATCCAATCCTTGAATTATTGTTCAACAGAAAACACAAAAAACATTACTACAAAATGTGGGTGTAGTTCATTAGTCTTAGTTTAGTGGACTAATGAATTCACTCAAAATCAAATGCAAGCATTTGGTGTGCAAGGACACATTATTTTAGTAGTGAGAGGTCGTTTTGTCATTGAAAATGTATTTAGTATTCTAAAAAAAACCTTTCATGAGTTGCTAACCAAGTTTGATTTAAACATTTCATTTTTGCAAATGTTTCCACTTGTTAGATTTAACACAATCCGCTACATTTTGAAAATTAATATAGTATATAAAGATTATTGAAGATTATCAAATTGGACAATGTGGATGTCCAATTAAATCCACAAGCTATCAACATTGGAAACACGGTGCATAAAGTTGGCAATGAAAAAGGAACTTCCACACAATAAAAGGGTAAAAGAGATTTTAAAACAAATGTGTAGGGAATTGAATTTACCTTTGGTAACCAAAAAAAAAAATTCAATTCATACATTTGAGTAATGCTTCTAAACTTTTCTCCTACATCAAAATTTGATTCAACAATTGTCAATTATTAGATAGCCTTACTAGAGGAAGGTAATTATTGTTGCCATCAAAGTTTCCCTTATCTCTTATAATCAAACTACTCATCACTTATGTTAGACCTATTATATTGAACCAACCAAAATCCTTTGGGTGCCATTGATTTTTTTGTCTTTGCTTTTGAAATAATCTAGTTGTTTATATATTAGTTTCATAAGTTTTCACATTCTTGTCTTCCAAAATCAAACTAATTTCATGAATTTGATTAATTTAATCAACTAACATTTGACTTCCCTTCTGCAACACTTCTACAAGGTTGTTATGTGGAGATGAATACTTTCATTTGACATGTGTGTTTCCTATGGCTCTTGATCCTCCACCCCCTACACCTCAATATTCTATTCATTAACTATGGTGTTGCATGCATACGAATGTTAATTGGAAGTACCATTGGAGTGAAACAAGGAGCTTTAATTATTGACTCAGTGAGTGTTCATGGCCATGGAACCATTGTCATCTAAAGAATTTGATCACTTGCAACATAATTTTGAAACAACAAGTCATCGTCAACATCTAATGGATATGTTCCAAGTCCACAATTATGATATGCTTCTGATTTGTAACTATGATTTGCTCGTGGTCCATTTGTGTAGTTGATTCCTTTTACATGTTTATTTAAACTAGTCAAATTTATCATGTCCTCTTTATGTTTCATGAGGTCACTAAGGAGATCATGAACATTAGACATATTGAAAATTGGTCATCACATATGTTCATGCTAAAAAATTGAAGGAGGTGCAATGTAACCTTGTCTTGTTGGCCCATCTATTAATATTTTTCATTGTGTCATGTTTTTGACATATAATCAAAAACATTCTTGAAATTTCCGACAACTAATTTCCATTTTTCTTTACACACCAAGCAATTTCTCATGTGTTAGAGCAATTTTGTAACATTACATTTGCAAATATTTTCTTCCATTTCATCACAATAATTTCAAAGTGATCTCATGGGTCAATATTGTTAAGTATAGCAACATGTTCATCGTTCTTAGCCTTGATTAAGGTGATGGTCTTTCCATGCTCCCAATTCAACTACCTTGGCTTCCTTGCATGCACTTCAACAATTGAGTACAAGTTTTGGATCATGGGCTTCTTCTTTGGTTTGTTGCATTTCTTCATGGAAGAATCTTTGTTGACATTGGTTTGCAAATATGCATTAACATCTTCTTGATTTCTATGTTTGGTTTTTATGCCAAATACTCCAAATCAAACAAGTTTTGTATGGTTGTTTTGCAAGTTTTAAAGTTTTAATTTCAAGAAAGATTGAAGACAATAAACATATCTTCTTCATCGAGTGGTTCAATGCAATTGTCAAAGTTCAATGATGTTGCCCTAAACAAATCCATGATGCAATTCCAAGCTTCTTCATTGTTGAAGATGAAGATTGGTGACAACAATAGGTGGCATGTGCAATGTTAATGCAAAGTTTCTTTGTTGTTGAGAAAAAGGTTGGTGATGGTGGCATGCATGATTATTATTGTTGCAAGGAATAGATAACATGGTTCTTATAACATCAACTTATAAAGATTTTTTAGGACCTTTTACATAACATTGGACTATTTCTTGTAAATTTGTAATATCATTATTTCTTGTAAAATCATTAGATTTTTGTCAACAATCATTTACCTTAAACATTCCATTAACATCATGTGGCAACAAGCCATACACATAGGATTTTGTATTAATTAACAATCCATATGTGAATGGTGTGTTATTCGTGGGGTTTGCAACATAGAGTTACCATTGAATTCCCTCTAGATATAAAGATTGTTTAAGCTTGATATGTAACGCAATACATATGGATAATTATATTAAAGATAAAACCAATATGTTATTGGATTATGAAATATTGAGGTTGATACCATGGCCAAACTTATATATATTTATAAATAAAGTGATACTTATTTACCAAAAGAACTTATCACGTAAAGGATAGGTTAACAAAATAAATTATGTAAACTCAGTTGAGGTTCATCCACAACTAAATCATAATAGGCTTCCAATGACCACAGTGCACTTGTGGCTACGGGTTCATTTGAGAATGAGGCGGGTATTAGAAATTCCACCAAACCTGTGCTAGGCAGGTATCGGGATGAGTATCAAAGTTGATAATCATGGTTGTCAAGAAAAAAAAATCACATACCCAATTTTGAAATATGATTATGATCATCAAAAAAGAAAACACCCAATTATTATATATAACCACGGTTCTGAGGTTCTTAAATCAATTAACCACCTAAAAAATTGTCAAGTCTTTGGTGGTTCTTTCATAAAACCTACTGATTCTTTGAAGCTATATTTATATTTATATTTATTTATATTTTTTAAATTTCCCAAATACTTGGACCCAACAAGTATTTACGAAAACAACGGGCGTGTCACATTGTGGCCTTGCCATTTACATTAAAAAAGTATTTTAAGGCAAGAGAAGAATTATGGAAAGTCAAATATTTCACCATGCGAAAATATAATCTTTAAAAAAAAAATCCTCTAAAAGAAACCAAAATCCTTCCAAGATATTATAATAACTCTATTATAACTAATCTCAAGTTTCAACACAAGCCAAAATATATCATATTTCAAAAATCATCCTATAAATATAGTTCCACTACTTGGGGGCCAAACTCGATTAAGCTACTATACTCTATAATGAATCTAAATACAATAATATCCTTGCCTTGGTGGTAGGCAAGGCCAATAAAAATACCCGCCCCCGCACTGGTTCACTTGGCCTGAGTAACAACTGTTGGTATTGACACTGGACATATATTGGTATGTAATAGAGTTATCCGTAAAGTCACCCTCTATTTCACCCCCTATCTCATTGGCTTTTACCCCTTATCCCCCTCTTTCAGTGGTATCCGCAAAGTAAGGAAATTTTTATTAAATCCGGGTATGAAATGCTGAAACTCAGCATTTAATGCACAAGGCTCGAGAGTAATTCTAGTAGTTGTGCTGGTAGGAGCAGTGAAAATATATGTAGCAGCAGTGGAGGCGCTCAGGAAAAAGGAAAAAATTAGGATGAAACTCAGTTTACCACCAAAAGTGGTGGAAAAGCTAGTTTGGGTCCCAGTTATTTCCTTTTGTAAGAAAATTTCATTCCCAGTTATGGATTTGATGCCCTATTATGCCCCAAACTGGCCGTTCTCGCTCATCGCCTGACTTTGCAGATAACTCTATTATTTACCAAGGTTCCAGCTTGGTACCCACCCCAAGACTAATAATTCTTAATTACCTGGGCAATTTAATGAAGAATAAGAGAGTTTAACGGTTCACATAATCCAAGTGGGTTACTAGAGTTAGACTCCTTAATTAAAAGCTCATTTGGAAATGATTGATTCCCATTACTTTTAACTTAATTGTGTTCTAATGAATCATGTGCTTTCCTTTAAGCAATGTTGAACCAATTATTGACCTATATCAATTAACCATGGTAACTACAGGTGGTTTAGGGTTTAGGGTTTAAACCTGCACTAAAAATGGCTAATCCAGAAAGAATTAATTAAAAAAGACTGCCATAATTCCATTACTACTAATCATGGTAATAACTTTTTATGTCCTTACTAGAAGCCAGTATGTCTGTCTTTAACTTGGCTTCATTGTTCATTTCATCCTCTCTCTCTCATCTACAACTTTGTTTCCATTCTCTACCTTCATCTCTAAAAGGATGCCAAAGTCATTGGGTTCTCCCACCTTTGCTTGGACAACCTAAACCAATTGAGAGGTGGTGGGATAATTCCAGCATTTGGGTTGTGGGATAAGTAGGGTTTTTTAGGGTTACCAGTTTAGGGTTATAACCCTAGATGGTTTTCAATAGTTTATCATTATTTATGTCAATTTTGAAATTTTATTATATTTTATTATATAACCTGGACATTTTCATGTCCACATAGATGGCTAAGGGAAAAATAGTTAATTTACTAGATAACATGGGACATGAAAAGGCACATTAACATGTGTCTTTTCATGTCATGTATGTGGGTAGGGAAAAGGAGTGAGATATTTATTAGGAAAAGAAATGTTTTTTTTTTAATAACATAATAACAACATTACATACAAAATTGATCTTGCACATTCAAGCTTGTTGTAGTACCTTGAAAATTTCTTTCTTTCTTTCTTTCTTTTTTCAATTTGGTAGTTCAATAAAAATTTCTTAACTTTTTACAATTGAGGTGGGAAAAAAATGTCAAGTAATTTTGCACTACTTAACCACATTGCACCACCAAGCTTTAGGGTAGACATTCAATAGTAATGTCAAACAAATTTCTAGAACTTTCAAATACCCTAGTACCTTGGCCAATTTGACATTAATTATATTATCTTTAGAAATGTCAAAATTTTCAAAAATTATTTCTTCTAAATCAAAAAATATTGTGAAGGATAATAGTGATTATTTACGAATATTCCATTTGTTGAAATGATTTTTTTTAATGAATTAATTATTCATTCGATGGACATGTGCTGAAATGGCCAAGGTATGAAAGTACTTGTTGTAAGCAATGTTGGGTGGTTTTTTGATTTTGGATCAAACCCCACCAAAAGTTAGATAGGGCATATAGGCATATAATAGTTGGAGGCCTAAATTTGAAGATTTGCCCTTTGGTCTACCCCAACACATAAGTTGGCCAAAATTATTTGCCAAAAAACCCAATTCATTACCTTTTGAAAACCACTAGGCTTCCTCTAGGGTTTAGGATTTTGTTTATTGGCCATGCCTTGTAAGGCAAGTATATTGTGTTGATAATCATTATAGAGTATAGTAGCTTCAAGAGATTTTGCCCCCTATCAACTAAGAGAGATGATTCATCCTAATTTGGTTGTAAAACGGGATGATTCATCCTAATTTGGTTGTAAACGGGATGATTCATCCTAATTTGGTTGTAAAACGGGATGATTCATCCTAGTTTTGTTGTAAAAAATTCACATTCATCTTTTGACATTTTATTTTCTTTGCCACCTCTTCAAATGTGCACCTAGCCCAACGGACTTTGTCACCAATCCATAACCACAAAACTAAATATGAAAATACTTTCTCCAAAAATGGTTATGGCACCCATCATATGCAAAAAATTATGTAATTCTTTCAAAATGTGATCATGTTATTGAAAACATCCAAATACACATGCCATAACAAGTTTTTTTTTTTTTTTTGGTTTGAAATTTTACTCAAATGTGAAAATAAATATGAAAAGAAATTATTTGGTCACTTTTTTTGGGGAGAAAAAAATCATTAGATTTTCAAAAAATTAAAAATCATGTTGTGACATTTCCCTATTGGTTTTGGTTTGTTAAAGAATTTAAATGTTTAAATAGGTTCCTAGAACATGTCATCATTCAATGTGAGATCCCTTTTGGGTTCCTCAAAACTAATGTGATGTAAAAAAATGAAAAATAAAATGAAAAAATGATTTTTTTTCCTCCAACAACATGATGTACATTATATATATATATGACCAATTTATCATAAATATCAATTTTTGATATTAAATTAATGGCATGGCCATTGTGTATAGCACACCTTGTTTTGCTTTCAAACATGATGGAACAAATAGGAGCAACATGGCATGTCATTACACCTTTTCCCATTTGGATTTTTTGCTTGAATGTTCCTTCAAATGTTGTGACTACCTTAACCTCTACAAACCTATGGCTTCTATAATTAGCAATGACCTAGACAAAGGTGAGCTTTAAGTTTTTCACCCTTGCAATTTTGTTTTAACTTTTGCATTTATGTGTCTCTCTCATGACATTTTTAATCTTGGTTTTGGATGATCTTTTCTTTTTTTTTTCTTGTCACCAATTTCAAATTTTGCATGTAGTTGATGCAAGTCATGTTTGTGTTCCCTTGTTTTTAATGCTTGGCTTGTGTTATCACCAATATCTAATTAAGCTAGTTGCAAACAAAATTTGAAATCATCATCTCTTTAATTTGGCTAACGTTTTTTCACCAATTTGTTTGATATCATGGTGGAGCTTGCATGCTCCTTATGCTCCTCATTCAACCTTGTTATCATCCCTTTCACAATTTTTTACTATTAAATGACCAAACTCTTGTTAATATTATCTTATCTTCTTTTTTTTCAATTTTACAACCACTCATGGAATCTTCAACTCCAAATGTTAATATGCAACCAAAACAAAACCTAATGAGATAGGCGGTGTCCCAATGGCCTTGGCAAGATATGGTAGCAAAAACATTGTGAATGTTTAAAGTGCAAAGCAAGACCATCCCCTTTAACATTGTTGGTGACAAAAGTAACAAGGCATACACATTTGCAAACCTTAAGGAAGCAAGGGAAGGCTTGGAAAGTTTACAACATGAATTCACCCACATGGGCAAATCGGGAACTTATCATTACTACATACTAAGGACTTCACCCTAGTCTTTTTTAAATGACTTTAGTCACATTTTCAGTCATGATGGACAATGGACAATTTGGCCTCAATCAAAATAGACTAATTGTTTATGACAAAAATATGACTAAATCCATGTTGATTGAGATGACTAAAGTGTTACTTAAAATGGCAAGACTATATTCTTTTTAACATTGAAATAATTTTACTATATCAATAATTGACCTTTTAATATTAATTACTACACATGGAAAAGTATGATTTAACCACATGGCCTACCTACCTACATACCTACCTAGTTACCCTACATGTACTACTCGTGCATGTTTTATTTTGTTGTTTATTTATTTTCCACATTATCATGATTTCTTTTAGTCATGTGAACAATGATCATAAAATGTCCGAAATGAGGTTTGAATTAATGTTGGGTGGTTTTTTTACTTTTTAAAGAACCTTTAGGGTTGGTTGTTAAAAAATTCTGCTATAACCTTCAAACATAGTTATCGAATTTTTAAAAAAATACAAGAACGTTGAGTTAAAATTAATGTTCCTTTCCCCAAACATGAATGGTTATTGGGTATTCGAAGGTTTAAGTGTTCTGATAATGGGCTAATCTAATTAGCAATTAAGGTTTCAAGTTATTAATTAAATTATCAAAACAAAAAAATGGTCATTGCAATTACAAGGTCAAGTACATGTTTCGAAAAATTGTAAATGTTTCAATTTGAAATCATCAAACTATAAGTCTATTGATGTGAAAATCTAACTTGCAACAATTACAAGTTTACTCACTATTCACATATGCAACATGCTTTTTCAAAATTGAGCTTTTGGGCACATTTGACATTGAAAAACTCGAAGGGGCTCACATGTCCAACAAATCTCACATAAAAAATACATCAAACAAATTGTCACTTCAAATGAACCAACATATGACCTCAATATGCTAAGGATACACACAAGACCAAAAGGTAGTATTTATGACCACATAAATGATTACATCTATAGTCATTTATGCCATTTATGAATATACAATACAAGATGATTATGTAATCCAAAAGATCAAATTATATTTGCCACTAATTCTATTGATGGCATTAGTCGTTGTTAACGTGTTTTTTCTATATTCCCATCAAGTTTATTGAATTTTCCTAATTGTAACAAGTTTAAGAAAAAAATTACATTCAAAGAAAAAATCTAAAAAACCTATATATAATTCTAAGAAAGTGTATTCATGTTGTTAAACTTATAAGAATTAAAAAATAAATAAAATCCAATGTATATTTGCATTCCTCTCTTCCTACTTATACACAAACTAAATCAAAATAATTTAAAAATCTACCTATTATACCTACCTATTCATTTGACTACTTGTTTTGTCAACCACTAGTTTTATAGAGTATTAGTTGACTAATTACTTGCTCAACTTCTCTTAACATGCAATTTATCATGTAATATTACATAATAACGTGATTTAATTCATATCATGGTTGTTTATAAACCACCTATTTATTTATTTTCCATTTTTACATTGGAAGAAATGACAAAAAGTATTCTTTTGAATTACCCAACCACAATAATTGGAGATTTTAACATAGATGCGATGATTGAAACATCACAATCAAATGCATTACAAAATTTCAAACTTACCTTTAAAAAAATCACAGCTATTTATAACACACAAATATATCATATATGGACTAATGCACATACACAACAATGCCATTCCACAATAACATAAGCTTATTGGACAAATCACAAACCAATACATTTTGCATTCAAATTACCAAATTATGTTCCTCAATTTACTTTAGAATAAAACTCAACATTCATATTTGAATTTTAATAAATTGACATGACAAATTAACATACATGTTTACTACTCGATTACACATGTTCATGACTTGATTTGATTTGTTCATTACATATTCACAATTATATCTATAGAAGGAATTATATTGGGAATTGGGGGGGTGGGAGTAAAGGACAACCACTAATGTTAATTAAATTTCATATATGAATCAAATTTTTATAAATGTTCAACATATTAGATTTCAATAAATTTTAAACCATTACACCTTTCATAATTTTATAAATATGAAATTTTTATTTCTCAAAATCCTAATTGGACAAACCTTTATAGATATTAAATTAGCATTTATGTAAACATTAATAGGTTACACCTTTATATGTGTTAACTTAATTATTTTGTAAATACAATTTGATTATAATAATTATAATTTCATAAATGTTAATCGAATACATTTATTGTTAGAGGTGGTAAACACTTCATTAAATTTGAAATTCCATTCCAAATTATTTATATTACCCAAAATGCCATGAAATAACAACCTTGTTTTTAAAAGCCCCAAAAAGAAAAAAACCTAAATACACACTTCCAATTTTCAACCTTACAAGACATTCTATGTCTCCAATAAAAAAAACCCATGACAAAACACTTTACTCCAATTCATTATAATTTATTGTAATACATTATTTTTATCTCGTTTCTAATCATTCAAATTCACAAGGTATCAATGGCCAAGGCTCATGTGCACACGGCAACTTGTTAGAAAACTAAATACATGATTTGGGTTTACAATGCTTGCACCCAAGAGTTGACAACAAGTTTGGGTCACAATGCTTGCACCCAAATTTTTACTATGTGTTTATTGCCTTCAAATGTTGGGAAAGACAAAATTTGTGCGATTTTTTGTTTATGAATCATGTATGTTAGAAAGTTGGATTGATTTGTTAATCATGCAAGAACTATCCCCAAGTTGGGGTTTTTACACATTTGCACCCAAATGATGTGCAAGTTTTTGTTACATTACAATAATGGGAAATGCAAAAAGACCATATGTGTCCACCTTTTTTAGTGTCACAACAAATTTGCATTAGTATTGTAGTCAAGATTCAAGTGGTCATTTTTATATAATAATGAAAACCAAAAATATACATGTGTAACCAATGTTGAAACCAAAAACAACCATGGCTACCCATAAGCTAAGGCTCTACACTAGACCTAGAATAAAAGGCTAACTAAATAGTTGTATGTGGAATTGAAAATTAAAAAATTGGTAGAGAAAAAACTCAGATAAAAGGTTTCAATGTTTTGAGATTTAAAAAAAAAACTAGATCAAAGGTTAACCCTTTCATTTAAAAAAATGCTTAAATTTAATCCAAAGGTTCTTCTCAAAAGCCAACATTGGTTCATAATTCAAACATGGATTTGCTTGTTCTGTTTTACTTTAAAACCATCCTTTTGCACCTTAATAAGAACAATTATTAACAAACATATTTATTTTGGGAATGTCCAAAATTTCATTTTATTTTTGATGACATGCTGATCAAAAATGCCCATCACAATTTTAATTTATTTATTAACTTTCAAGACAACTAATTAATATGAATCACAATATACTACCATGTTTAAACATTTTAGCAAAATCATTTAACACTTTACATTAAATTTCACAATTATGCCCACACATAAATGATTTTTGAATTTCTATGGATGGCCTTTGGATATGTTTTTAAGGCTCTTCACACTTCCATGGTCATATTCTCTCACCATAGTATAAAGGGGGCCCACTTGGGTGGTGATATAGTGGTATCATGAAAGGAACTTCGGCTTTTACCATTATACAACAATGTATGGGAGTGTGTGACATTCTCGAATATAAACTACATTACACATTCACACTTACATTGTGTTAAACAAAAGGTCACTAAAGTAAGTTTATGGAATGAAATTGAACTATAATAATGTAAGTGGTATTTCATTTATGATCATAATTGTGCATTTGATCAACATGGAATTTATCCTTGGTAATGATTTCACACTATGGTAGAAGAGTTGTTGAACAAGAAATGTGGAGATATAAATGCATGATGATATCCATGTCTTATGTCAAATGTTGATCCACCATTTGACATGTAGATTAACCTAAAAAATCTAGATTTTGGCACATCACAATATATATTATTAAAATGTGTTGATAATCGGCAATGCATATGGTTATTGATCATAAAGTATGTGATGGTGGCCATGATTTGTTCAATAGTTATGGTTTCTATTTCATTCTAAATTTTATAAATCAAAGTGCACATTCTCATTGGTCAATATTACAAATGACTTATTTACACCCATAAACAATAAACAATAACAAACATATCTAATGGAGTGTGAGTGTCGTTGGGAAATTCCAAATTACACCAAGATCATGCATTGGAATTTCAAATACATGTTGCAATGTTAGAATGACATGTAAGCATAAGAACCCAATAAAACTTTTACTACAAAAATGTTGTTATGTAAACAATGTGTATATCAATAAAACACAAACATTGGGAATTCATCAACCATATAAGGAAATGCACCAAAAAGAAAGATCTTTTAACCATTATTGCATTGTTCATGGAACTTATTATCTATTTTTGGCAATAGAAATTAATTGTATTTCTTCATCATGTACTTGTTGTGACCAAAAGTAACTACCTTCATCACAAATTTAGAAAAAAAAGTTAGGTATCACATTCACTTGAAGGCTAAACATATTCAACTTATACTTTATTATCAACTCTAGTTGGGATGCTTGTGGTTTTTGTAGGACTAGACAATTTGGAAAATGCACATGCCTACAATGTTTATGAACAAAGCACATATTAGTAAACATGTGAGGTTTTCAATTTTTTAAATAAATTCAATAAAAAAAATAAGGCTACATTTGTATAAAGGGTTTTACATGGTAATTATGTAATTTAAAACTTATTTATGTGAATATATTACACTTATATGTTGGCATTCAATGTTGTGTTTGACTACATTCCTATTCACATTCAATGTTGTGTCGATCCACTTTTTGTTATAATTTATAAGCATATTTTAATGGGTACCCAATAACAACAATCCTAGATGATACCACTATTTTGCACTAAATTCCCATGAGAAGAAATTGTTGCATTTGTGTGCAACTACATTAGTGCGCATGTTCACTTTTGCACACAATTATTTCTATTCATGTTTTAGTTTTTAATATTTTATAGTTTCCTCTCTCCATGTATTCATGAATCATGATCGTGTATTCTTCTTTTGATTAATTTTTTAAATTGTAAACTATAGCATTTAATATTTTCACTTTTTTCTCAATACCCCACATACCTTAAATAAAAGATTTATCATGTGAAAATTGGTAGTATGTGAAGATCTTCCAAATCACAACTTTTTTTTCAAAATCTAAGGAATCATGAACTCCCCATGGGCATGAAAGCTAAGGTGTAGTATGGTATTCAAGCACCAAAATCAAATAAGAATTATGGTGATTATAATTCCTTACATCTTATATATATGAAGAATTCATATATTTGTGAAGGGCTATTGTGATTGTGATGATTTATTTTAATTAAATATACATATGATTACATGATTACTATGGCATAATGGTTAGAAGTTTCAAGTGATAATAATGCTTGGAAATGAAAATTTCAAGATATGAACAACCATTTAATTTCAATCTCCAAGCACCACAAACTTGGTTGGATTTATGGCAATTCATGACATAACAATAAAAACCATAAATTGTGTGTGATACCCAATAATCTAATGCCATTGTTGAACATCATTTCTTTAAAATATGGTTTTATGTCCAACATTCACTATTGTAATATACATATTAACTACTTTGAATAAACTATAACTATGCAATTACAATCCCAAAAGTTGGGATGCGGTTAAAAGGAAAGGGCATGGTTACTTGAAATATGAATGCACTCGAATATATTGATAGTAGTAGATTTGTTAGAAAACACACTTAACATCAACAATATAATTGATAATTAGAGGAATTTTTTAAATACTGAGTAACAATTTAAATATAACTTGGAATTCATGTGATGTTTAATGTGAGTAACTAATGTTAATTACTAAGTTGAATAATCAATTGAATGCTCTATAAGTAATTGGTTATGTTGGCTTGGGTACATATTTAGTTCCCATGGCTATAAACATATAAAAAGACCTTTTTAGTATGTTAGGTAAAATGATTTTGTGAGTTATAATTGATAAATATGTTGACACATTATAAGTTGTTCAAAATCACAAGGCATGGCCCCATGGGTTGCATAAGTGAAGAGCCAAATCTTTTTGTGTTCTTGGTGCAAACCACAATAAGAGGATGACTTGCCACCTTTCAAATAATGTTTAATTGGGTTTGCTTTGGTGATCCTTAAAAGGTTGCCAAGGAAATTATAATTCAAATTTTCTTCTCATCCTAGATTGAACAAGTCATTTTTTAACATTTTGAAAGAGTTATTTGATGAAAATTTTGTCTACTTAGATACACAAGTAAATTCATGTTAATAATTGGAAACATATCAAGGCTATTTGTTCAACTAACAATTGGTTTGTGATTGTTGGTGGATGCATATATAGAGTGCGAAAAACATGGTTCAACAACTCTCCTTGCTTCTTCTTCAAAGTTTCAAACTTTGTTGATTATTGTATCATATATCACTTATTTATGTTTTGGGTACTGTCCTTAATGATAAATGTGAAATAATAGTGACAAATAAAATGTAGTTTAATCTTTAATGCAGAAGTAAATGCATGCCCACTATTGACGCCCAATGGGAAACTAATATTGAAAATCTTTTCAATTGTCCCCCATTTACAATAGTTATACTTGTGTTTTAATTATAACTAGAATTCGTTTGTTTAAACAAAATGGTGTGGCACAATGGTTGGGTATTTTTACTTGGAAGTTGGAGAATATGTTTTTAAACTAGTGTTGTCTAGTTCTTTCTTTTTGAAAGAACCTCCGGTCTCTATTTTGACATGTTTAAAAAAGTTGTGGCTAATTTTTCACATTTCCTATTTTGAAAAAAATTAAAATTAAATTCAAGAACCTTAAAATCAGCTTAAAATCAGCTTAAAATCAAGTTAAAATCAAAAATTGTGAAGGTATCAAATTCTACAACAAGTTTAAAATATAATTTGTGAAGGCAACAAGTTTTACAAGAAACTAAAAACAATTGTGTACTTTAAATGTTCAATTTACTTGTGACTTTTCAAAAATATTCAATGATGTCACCTTAGAAAATTTAACTTGTTTTCAAAGTTTTGATTTAAGTTTCTATTTTAGCAAAAGGCTAGTTCTAACAAAAGGATGTTGGGTTGGGTTTGAGTCATGAGAACCTAAACCCCAAGGTTTAACATTCCAAAAACCAAGAACCTATCAACACTAATTCAAACCCTCTTGTCATATACATGATTTTCATCTAGGTAAGATGAAGGAAAGTGAATAACATTTCCTTGAGAAATGATTGTGTTGTTTTGGGGAGTGTGATTCCTTCAAGCAAATGTGTGGAAAATTGTTGTGTTGGTTTGGGAATGGCCTTTCCTTGAGGCAAATGTGTGGGAAATAGTTGTGTTGATTATAAAATGGTCTTTCCCCAACACAAATGTGTGGGAAATGGTTGTGTTGCCCTTGGGAGTGGCCTAGTTGTGGAATGTTTAAAGTGTATTTGTTGCTCATGGATTTCTTTTTTGAGGAAGTTCAATTTCATTTAAAAATTTGTAGTTTTCACCAACCATCAAATTATGTGAAATGCCTAATTTTTTTGTGAGGTTACAAAATGGATGAAAAGTTGAAACTTAAAGTTGCACGTTGAGTGAAATAATAAGGGAAAACTAGAGTTATTTGATGAATAAAAAGCTAAAGACAAAGGGTGAAAAATGAAAAAATGAGATGCATTCATCCATTGTTCAAATTTCATAAATTCTAAGGCCTTGCAACTTCCTTTACTATTTTTATTTTTTTGTTGTTGAAGTGGAATCAAGACTTTTACGGAAAACATGCTCCCAATTTCTCTTTACCATCATAAACATGATTTGACCAAGTTCGTCCTATTGGGTAACTTGATTAGGAAAGTGGATAGATGAAAAATTGAAGTTGTATGATGGATGAAAATTAATGAAGAAGGGTGAAAAAATGAAGGAATGAAATTTGACACATTCATCCATTGTTCAACTTTAAAATTCTAAGGCCTTGGAACTTCCTTGATGATTTCCTTGTGGAAGTATAGTCACTTGGCCCTTGAGGAGAAGATGATCCGAATTTCTCTTTTCCCTAAAAAAAACTTGGTTAGACCAAAAAGAATTCCCTTGAGCAACTTTACCAAGGAGGTGGATAGATGAAAATTTGAAGTTTTATGATGGATGAAAAGCTATGGGACTTCCAACATGTGGCTCCAACATTTCAATTAGCTTTATTGTATGTTAAATGCTAAGGAAGAGGAACTTAACACTTTATTTTCAAGTATATGGAAAATGATGTTTGTGTTACAACATTTTTTTAGTTTCTAGCTTTGTTTTGTGTGTTGATGCTTGGTTGAACATATGCACATATATCTTTTGATTCAATTATGGGAAGTTCTAGAAATCTTATTCAAATAGTTGGACAAATATATCAAGTTTTTGAGTCTAAATATCCATTTTGGGGGGACAAAGGGGTGTCATTTTTAGTTTTGAATGTAGGTGCTCAATTTGGGGGACTTTAAGGATATTTAAAAACAAAGGATGAGATGACAAAGTAAGCCCAAAACTAAACCCAAAACTTCAAAAAATAACTTTACAAATAACTTTATTATGGATAAAAGTGGATGTTTGGGGATCATTGTTCCATTTCAAATGAATTTTTATGTTGTTTTGCTTACATTGGTTGGTTTTCTTAAACTATGGCTTTTTTACAATAGTTTAAACATTCCAAAAATTACAAATAATAAAATGTATTTTCAAAGTAGAATTGGGTGAAAAGTTCATAAATAAGAAAATCACAATTGAAGTCTCTACTATATACATTGACATGAGTTTTTAATGTGGGTTGGAGCAAGATGAAATGAACTATCCTAACATCATTAATTTTGAAATGACATTAAAAAACAGTTGTAGAACCTTTCCATGTTACATGAAATCATATTGATTTCGAAGAAGTTTACTTATGATTTTTGTTCAATTGCAATATAATCTCCATTTTACAAATAACTTTTGGTAAACACTTCCTTTTTAAATAACAAATTTTTATTGAAAGTATATAGGCCAATTTTTTTTGCAAGTTTAAAAGATTACAACCCATTCATGGGAAGAGCAAAAACATGAAAACCTTTTTTTTGTTGTTTCGAAAGCTAAGTTACATAGAGCTAAAGCTAAACACTTCCAACAAATTTTCATTAAAAAATTCCAAACGAATCCTCGTTAAAAATAAGAACAAACCATTGTTGGATGTATGTGTGTGTGTGTGGCTTAAAACATACCCTCCATGTAAATGTACATGTATAAAACCTCTCTTTCATGTTTTTGTAAATTGAAGTGTAAATGTTTAACCTTGGATGCATAAGTGTAAAACCATGTAAATCCAGTTCACTTGCATTGCTACACATTACCAATGACAATCAATTGACATAAGGTTAGAATATTGATGTATTTTCATTTGTTCCTTAAGTCTTAATTTGCTTATCTAGGATTTGCAAAAGGTTTATTTGTAAGGTGAATGCTTGATTTACAATTTAAATTTCAAATGTTCATCAATACCCACAAAATAATATGTTAAAATTTTTGGCATCAAAAATCATGTCATCACAAGTTGTGTTTATGAACCATTTCCAATTATATCAATGATGATCTTTTTTTAAAAAATTATGATGTCATGACAATTTTTGTGTTTGTGTTCACTTATAGTGTTTTGACAATTTTTGAAATTATTTGATCAAATGTGTTATGACAAATTTTGTGTTTGTGTTCACTCATAATATTTGTGTTTTTCACAATTTGTGAGATTATATAGTCAAATTTGTTGAATGAAATTTTTTGAATAAATTGTGTGTTGTTTGATATTCATGTTGCATTTCCCAATTTATGTTTTTGTGTTGTCTAATATTCATCTTGCAAGATATTTTTGAGTTTATTCAATGTGATATGACTTGAATTAAATACAAATTTGTATTGAGAAGACAAAATCATTTAATTTTCACATGTGATAATTGAAAACGAATGATACGAAAAAGCAAATATGACAATGTTCTAGTATGAAATCATATACTAAAACTATCATTCAAAAAAAAGGATGACTCATAAAACCTAAAGTCAACCTCCCTCAACAAGCTCCAATAGATCATCATCACTAGAATTTTAAATAATATAAAACTGTGCAAATATAAACAAATTTAAACTTACACATATGTAAATGTGTCACAAATTCCAATTTTTTTTGATAACCTTGTAAAAAATCAAAAATCAAATAATCGACTTGTAGCAACCTCTTTTAATTTTATTTTTTTCCCCCATGATATTTTTTGTGTATAAAAAAATTAAATTAAAATGTATGCCAATGCTTTATGTCACATATTGCCTTCAAAGTGAGGCATTCCTGAAATAAGCAACCCCCATGGCTTGCCCTTTTGTGAGCACTTATTTCAAGAACACCCCACTCCTTGGGCATTAACTCCTTTCTTTTTCTTTTTCTTTCTTTTTTTCACAATCTCGAATCTCCTGCATTGAATGCTGAGTTTGAGCATTTCATACTGAGATTTAATAAAATGTCCTTACTTTGTGGATACCATTGAAAGAGCGGATAGGGGGTGAAAGGAGGCCCAAAGACAGGGTGAAGACAGGTTACTCTGTGGATAACTGTATTGTTTTGCCCCCATCTCCCCCTCTCTCTCTCTCTCTCACATTTCCTTCCCAGGACTCAAAAAGTTATGACAAGAATACTCATGCTTTTGAAAGGCCTTTGTTTTGGAGTAAAGACTATTTGTGACAATGAAGACAAAGTTGTACATGATAAAGGTATCATGAAACTTAACTTTTACATTCATCATGAGGCCACTCATTGAAGCTAAAAAGACCAACTGCCATTTAGACCTTCCCAAGCAATTGCTTGGTGAAAATGAGGGAAAAATCAAAAGGCAAAAAAAACAAAAAACCCTAAACCCTACCTCCCCATCAGTATATATATATATATATTTTTTTTGGGTGAATTTTTTTTCCTATAAATAAATTTAAACCAAAAAATTTGGGTCATTCTTAGGGGGATATTTTTCGCCCATTTTTGAAGTAAAAAAATTGAATTAGCCACATCTAGACAAAGACACAAGTTCCTGAAATTGGCGGTTCTCGTGAAAGAATTCGCAAAGAACCAATGGTTCTTTGAGATTTAATTTGTTTTTTTTTGAGAACCACGGTTATATATGCAAAAATCCGATTCTTTGAACATTTTGAGAATTATTGAGTAATTGGGTAATTACCCATGTTGATAATCGATGGGTATATGTCCCGCATTCTAAGAACCGTTCCACACTAGTTTTAAAGTTTGAACCTTGAACTTCTAAATTACTTTTGAACTTGCTTATTACAAATATGTTCTTCTACTTGCCTAGGTATTGAGAATTTAATTGAATTGAATTTTTTTAAAAGGCATGTTGGGGGGGGGAGAGGGTTTGTGTTTTGTGTGAATATCTCTGAGAAATTTGCGAATTTGATAATCTTTTGTGCTCGTTAAAAGCCCCACCCACAATCAGTGTGTTTTTTTATATTCAATTTTGTGATGTCGTCACATAATTGGCAACCATCCATAGAAGGATTTAGCCAGATTTTGGCTACACAACAAATAGGAAGCTAATTGTTTTTTAAAAAAAAAACCATCCTGCTATTTTTAAGCTACATTTAGGATCACAAAGTCTAAATGTGGTGAACTCTTCCCCCCCACGCCCCCTAATTTTAGAATTAGTTCAAAAGAAATCCATTGAGAGAGGGATATGGGGGCCTAAAGGCCTCCAATGTGTATATAGTTATATTATTTTTAAAAAATAGATAGGGTTTGTGAAATAGGATTGTCTCTAAAGGTGAAAAAAATAAAAATAAAAAGCTTATTTGGCCAATGAGATTGTTCAAATGGTACCCTTGAACCGTTTTGAGGAACTCTCTTTAAGTAAATGGGCTCTACAATGTTGTAATAGGCTTGTTGGCTTTGTGCCTAGATGTGAAGAAAGATTTGTGGCCAATAAGATTGTTCAAATTTGGGGCTTTCAATTTGTTTGAAGAGTTGCCTTGAACTTAAAAAAAGGTTGCATGTCTTTCGAATGTGGCCATCCAAATGACATACAAATTGCAAAGGAGCTTTTTAACAACAATTTTGGAGCCTTTTTTTTTTTCCTCCACGGGCTTCTCTTATTAGGTGGAGGGTTGCCACAAACTGTAAAGCACTGCCTGGATTTTTCCTTTGTATTTTCAGTTCTCTTACCTGCCTGAAGAAACCTGTTTTCAGCAAGTGGGATCTTCTGCACTGGAAGGTACCAGCCAGACTCCACTGGGATCTTCTGACCAGCATAAGGTACCAGCCAGCCTGTCACCATTTTTCTTAAAAGTGAAAAAATCTCAGCTCTGCTTTGTTACGTAGGGAAAGGAAAGGACCTGAGTATAGGCCCTTCTGTGATTTTCGACCTGTTCCCTTGGCCTACCGGCTTCAAGATCTCAAATGATGCCCTTGATGGAAGGGCATTACGAGAACCAAGCTCACACTCACTCAGCTCCTGCCTCATGTAGGCCATTTCTTAATGCCCTTGACCTAGAGCCTTACCCTACTACACTTGTCGGTACTCTCCGTTCTCTCTCAAATTCATTTGAATCCATTACGATAGCCAATGAAGATGGTTTTGTTCGAGCATTATGTCACTTGTATGGAAACCATTGGGGACGTGGGTCGTGTAAGTAGTAGACTCATGTTGAAAAGGCTCAAGCTTATGTACTACAAGTGCTCACCCGACAATCACCTTGGCTCTCTCTCTCTCTACACTCGTGTTGAAAAGGCTCAAGCTTATGTACTACAATTGCTCACCTGACAATCATCTTGACTCTCTCTCTCTCTCTCTCTCTAAACTCCAAACGGTTCGAGATGTTTAAGTTGTAACCAATTGTGCTTGAGAGGTCTAGCATGGAGTCTGACAAATGTGTCCACAAATTCAACATATTTTCTAACAACTTCTTGTTGTTGCCCACCGACCCAATTCTAGGCTTGAAAAGCTTGTGTGCTCCCAAACAATATACAAAACACATGGTGTGTTGGGGACTTTCTCTTCTGTTGCATATATTTGGAAGTTAGGTTTAAATAACATAAAAAATTTAGTACAATTTTTGAGAGTGGGAAAAAAAATAAAAATCCCTCATAATTGTATAGTAAAAAAAACCCCTATCCTAAAGAAATCCTAATTTGTCTTTAAACCATATTAAGCTATTTTTTCTATATTACTTTGGCTACCTAGTAGAAACCTAATATAGAAAACTAAGGTGATATTCAATTTCATTTTTTATAAAAGCAATTAAAATCCCCCCCCCCTCCCCCAAAACCACATAGGTACCATATTTTAAGAATTTAAAAATTAAAAAAAAACGGTCCCTATGTGGTTTTTTTGGGGGGAATTTTAATTTCCTTTTTTGAAATAAACTTTTAAAAATTCAATTTTAATTTTAATTTTAATTTCTAAATTGCCCTTAAGAAAACGCCAATATTATGGAGTAGCTAAAAAGTCCTTTGCCATATTACATAGGCCATGAAAAATACCGTCGATTTATAATAATTAAAAAGTCTGTCACACCCCCTCGTGACTGCACGTTAAATTCCGCGCCAAGTCGCCCACAAATGACCAGGCTGCGTGGCTGGGGGGGGGGGTTTGTTTTTTAATATACAATTTTTATTTTTATTTTTTAATTTTAAAAATATTTTTTCTTGACGGGTTCAAAGATTAGGTAGGTCGTTCTTCACCCACTTTGGATTTTACGGGCCGGGTCCACCACCCGTCCGTCGCCACCCGCGCCGGTGGCGAGCTTCATCGCGCCGTTTCTTTCTTTCTTTCTCGCTTCTTCTTCTTCTTCCTCTTCGTGCGTTCCTCTTTGTGCGCGCGCGCCGAGGAAGAAGAACGATCCGTCAGAAGAAGCGCGTGTTCTTCTCACTAGTTTGTGATTTTCGAGAAGCAGGAGCGTCCAGAGAAGAGGCGCGGTCATGTGTTCTTCCTTTAGTGTCATCGCATTCTGCCAAAAGATTCCCGGCTTGCTTTTGCTAGTGCTTTGTCCTTAGTCGCTGTGTAGGCAACAGCTTCGGAATTGGCTACGGCGCAGGAGGACGAGAACGAGGATCTTGCTCTGGTTCTTTTTGTAAGTGAATTGTTGGACCCGATTTGTGGGAATTTCTTGATTTCCTGGTGGTTTGCTTCACTTTCAGGCTTGCGGGGAAAGGAAGGGAGCGAGGGATTGGAATGAGGCGTCTTGGAGTGAGCGAATTCGTTGACATTTCTTAGCTCTCTGGCTTTTTTGGTTTTCCAAGTGCGATGCATGCGATTTTTGAACGTGCCTGTATGAATTTTGCGATTTCGTTATCTGTTGCTTACTGCCGGATTTATAGGAGGTTTGGATGACTAGCTAGCGCTGGAAAGAAACAGTTTGTTGTGGATTCCGCTTTTTTAATGCTCCGCCTCGCAGCTTCTTCGTTTCTCTACTTCTTTAAGTAGAAGAATGCGTGCAAGTGCTCAAGTAGACTATCTCTGTATAGAATGTGCCTGTCTCACTTTGCTTTTCACTAGAAATTCCTGCGGTTCCTGCAGAAGCACAAGCTTGCTTTTCACTAGAAATGCCTGCGGTACCTGCAGAAGCACAAGCTTGCTTTTCACTAGAAATTCCTGCGAGTCCTGCGGAAGCAGAAGCTTGATTTTCAGTAGAAATGCCTGCGAGTCCTGCGGAAGCAGAAGCTTGATTTTCAGTAGAAATGCCTGCTGTTCCTGCGGAAGAATATTTCCGTTCACTCAGTTTTGTTTGGCTAAAACCTGGATTCTCCACGTGCAAAACCAGATCCGTGTGAGTCGAAGACGGCTGTCATTGCTTGCATGGTAGATCCGGCCTGCATCTAACTGGCAGATAACTGCCCGATCACATTCATTTCATGTAGGATCCATGTAGTCACTGACCAGGTCGTAATTGGAGTTCGGCAGTTGTTGCTACTTCTTTGTCAGCAGGGTTCTTCGCAAGTGCCTACCCCCAGAGTTGAGTGAATATTCTTTTTTTTCCCCCTTACGTTGTATGCACACTTTGAATCCCTTAACAATAGGAGACTCTAAATGCTGAATGAGTTTTGTCTAAGTACTTTTTTTTCCCTGTTTAGCCAAAGAATTTTTTCTGGAATCATTCAAGCAGAATGCAACCTCTCCTACTGCTCCAAGATACTTCACAGTCTTGCTCAATTGTGAACGGGATGCTCTGGAGTAGGCAAATATGGTTGAGGGTATTTTCTAGGAGTTTCCTTTCTAACTGTGGTGAAGTTTTATGCTTTTTGATCAGATATGTCTCTTGAATGCTAGCTGACATCACGACCGAGTCTTCCCATTGCTTCCAACAGAAATCTGGGATGCTGATTCTTTTGCAATTGTTTGTGCAAATACTTGAGCATAGTTCCATATGTTATCTCCACCCAGTGTTGTGATCTGATGGATGGGCAGTAATGGGATTCTTTTACAATTGTTTGCCCAAAATTTTGAACATATTTCTGTATGTTATATCCATCTGATGAAGTCAGGGGGAGTAATGGGATTCTTTTGTTTGGCCAAAAATTTGAACATATTTCCATATATTATCTTGACCCATTGTTGGGATCTGATGAAGTCAGGGGGAGTAATGGGATTCTTTTTTGATTGTTTGCCCAAAAATTTGAACATATTTCCATATGTCATCTGCGGCTGTTGTTGTGATCTGATGAAGTCAGGGGGAGTAATGGGGTTCTTTTGCACTTGTTTGCCCAAAAAATTGAGCATATTTCCATATGTTATCTCCACGCGTTTTTGCTATCTGATGAAGTCAGGGGAGTAATGGGGAGTAATGGCAGCTAGTCACTCCCATTCTTGATGAAGGTTATTGTCCAATACTTGTCACACTCACAGGGCCATGACTAGCACTCATTTGTGTTGTGTTCATTTTAGTTTTGCTGGAACTAGGACTCAATGGTTACCTTCAGAGGTGTTATTTTGCATCTTTCCTCTGCTATCTCACAGATATGGTGCATTATGTGAAGGTCATCTCTACAAGTTTCAGGCTATCCTGCCTTTTCAACTAAGCAGATTTGTGGGAAGTGCCAATGTGGAGCACCTCTTTGTATTCTGAAACTGTTTGCAAAGAAGTAGCTGGGTGACATAAGATCACTTGTGTCTTTCTCTTATTTTTGCACAAACATCCAGCTTTGCTTTGGAGGACTAAAATATCATGGGTAATTTTGTGGTTACAATGTCTAAAGCATATAAAATAGGTCTGAGTGTGGCTGAGCGGAATGGCCAGCATCATGTGGCTCTTGAAACCTGTAACAGTAAGTATGGTTCTTGTTGTAGATCTTTAACTAAAGTGGGCATAATTGTACTGAGTTTGTGTTAGGTATGACCAATCAATTGGTGGCAAGTTTGCTCTTTGGTTACATGCATCAGTGACCTAAGACAAGTTTTTGTCCAAGGATTGGGTTTTCATAACCATGTCCAGTCTGGAGGTACTTATGAGTGATTTTCTGTGTACAATGGCAGGGTGAGTGGTGAGCATTTGTGTTGCTGGAGATGCAAACGTGATCAACAATGTCAGGAGGGCTAGATTTGAATGCTCCCCTCATTTCCATGCGCCGCCTAAGCACAAATGGTGCTAGGAAAGACCGTTTGACTCACTTCTCTGATGGCAAGTCAATTCCCACTCTCCAATCAAACCATAACCGGGTGCAAGCTCCAAAGAAGACTGGAATAGTACCTTCTGAGCAGGGGAGTAGCCCTGGAAACCCCAAGACTCAAAATGGGTACACACATGCACTGAGATTGCCTCCTGGCAGGGTGGCTTCTGCAGCTGAGAATGGCGGCAGCCATCCTGAGCCTCTAGTTCAAGCTCCTGTTAACTCTCGGGTACAGCAGAGTATCTCTGATGATCGGAGCAACCATCCAGATGCTCCAAGGCAATTGATCTCCAGTGTGAAAATGTCTCGGTTAATTTCCATTGATAGCCGAGGGGAAGAAGTTGACAACAATTCAGAAGCCGCAGACACATTCCTTTCTGAAGCCTTCTTCGGCCGTGTTAGTGTGTGCAGTGGAGCTGAAGAGCAAGAGCAGGTAGTAAGTCACACTGATCCCCATGCCCGGGACTTTATCATGCGCCGCTTCTTACCAGCTGCCCAGGCTATGGTCACTGAATCATCTGATACTTTCAGTCGAAGGCATTCACTTGATTCTCAATCCTCTGGTTCATACGGCAGGATGCATACAGGATCTTCAATTTTGCACCCAACAAGGTTTGCAACTGTGAATGGAGAGGTGAGCAGAACTGATGAGGAGGCAGGGGATCTGTCTTCAATGGTGAGTGGTATTCCTTTAAGGATAAACACCCATGCTCACCTCTCAAGAACCAGCTTTCATACAGCATTTTCCAGCAGTAAAAGTCATTCTCCAAAATCTGCTTCATGGAGGAAAACGGATGAGGAACACAGTGTCAGATCAGAGGAGTTCTGGTCTGATGAGGTGAGACCTTGCCCAATTTCTTTGGTGCTGTAGTACTGAGGCACAATATGCATTTTGTCAAATTTTACTGGTATAAATCCATTCTTGTGAATGGTTCAGAGGGCAGGCAAATGATTCTTGATCTACTTTGAGTTTTATGCACCTCTTTAGTGTCCACATATATAGAGCTCACAGGATGCTTCATGGGATGGTGCTATGACTTATATTGGACTGAAAATGTGCAGGAAGCCTACGAGAGGTGTGAACATAGGTTGCATCAAAATGTTGTACCTGGGTATATCCATCCAAATATGGAAGGACAGTTACCTAGATCAGCCCTGCAAGAAGATGCTATACATATGGCAGGGATCATCAAGGGCAGCGAGTCAGATGGCTATCCAATGCAAGTTATGGGAAACCACAAGTCTTTGCAACTATTGCCAAGAGTCAAAAGTCATGGTTTTCTTGGTATGCCAAAATGTCCAATCAACAAAGACAGCTCCAGAGTTGAAGGAGAGGGTAAACAGTCGGACAGAGTAGGGAATACGCTTGGCAACATGTTCAGTGAATCCAACTACGCAGATCGTTGTGGTCCACATTTTAGTGTCTCTGAAGAAGCAGAAGGTGATGCTATTGCACACAGAGCTTTTAGTCAGAAAGCTAGGATGCAGGATGAGACTGTCAAGGTTGGGACCATGGAGGATTATGGTTTAGCCCTGCAGACTCCTACTGTACCCACAGAGTCCCAGATAACAGCATCAGGCCAAAGAAAGTGGGGAGAGAAAGGTTCAGCAAACAGTTTGATGCCTCCACCACTCCCTAAATCCCCATCTGAGTCATGGCTATGGAACTCTGTCCCTGCAATCAGATCTGGCCCAACAAAACTACTTTCCCACAAGTCTATGCCTGCTGCAGAGCAGGCCAATACATGGGAAGCAAAGGCACTGAGATCCATTGAGGTATAAAGGGTTTTGGGTATGCTATTCCAAAATTGCAATAGGTGTAATCATTATTGCCTGGGAACTTCTAAAGCCTCTGTTAAATTCTTGGTGTAGAACTATCACTTTACCAGGAAGTGAGGCATTGAGATGCTCAAATCTTCTGATGCTTGATTGGTTATTCCCTACTCACTCCCCTAGCTCCTGGTTTGCAGAATTCACCATACCGGGGTGGGACTCTTGGTGTCTGACATCCATCCTCGCAACAACATGCCAGTGCTACAGCAGGTACCTAACAGCCTTAACCATTGTGTATGGATCTCCTGCTAGCATCTCTTCCAAAGCTTTTGTGTTTTGTGGATCAAATCATCGAGAGGTTTTAATGTGAAGGCACTGGGAGCCTGAGACTTGCATTTCACTGTAAGTTGTTTCTGATACAGATAATTGGCAAGGAGTCACACTTATGAGGAAGTCTTGGACCATGTATATCACGGATTATGTATATCACGGATGGTGAACGCATTGATTACATCATTGTGCTCAACTCCACTCCACTATGGAAAAAGCATGGTCATCATTTACAAGAGATGTTTGAACACAAGTAACAATTTTGCTTTTCTTTTAACAAGCCTGTGTGAGAATTTATTAGTGCCAAACATGAGTCGTATCTATGGTAATGATCGTTTAGTGGGAATCTTGACACTTTGATTGGTTATTAGGTCACAAGTTGCAACCGCTACCTTTGGCCTTTGTTTCATTAGCAACTTACTAGTTGGCACAAGGGACAACCATTAGCTCTCATTGGTTCAGCGATTTCATAGACCATTGTTGCTTCGATGAAGATTCCATAACTATTTTGTGCATGCATGAAAACAAGGCATTTCAATTCTCACAAGGGATGGTGATGTTTAGTCACCAGCATTTGTTAGTTCAAAGTGTGTTAGTTACTTAGTCCATAATAGTGCATGAGTTTATGAGACGTTGACAAAACGAAATGGAAATGAATAAAACACCAATTTAGAATGAGCTTTTCGCCCAACCTTCGAATCATACAAGTTTGTTACTACATTATTGGTTCACCTCGAAGCTCCTAATTAGGAGGTGAACATTTTTCATGTAAAATTGTTATCTTTCTTAATATCCCATACATAACCACATGCACAAAGTCATCATCCATGCAAATGTTACCTCGATGAAAATGATGGACATCAGTTGCTATGAAATAGTTAATTAACCTTAACTGAAGTATTTCATAATTCCAAGAGCATGTAGCACATATTTTTAAAGGAATAGTAACTTGGTAAGATCATTATGCACCTCCCCCTTTAGGTTTGAACATGTTTATTGAACAAATTTTTTAAAACCTATAAACTATAAGGTGCAATGTAGGTGGGATATTGGGGGAGATTTTCTCTTCTAACACCATGACGAAATAGTTGTTCATTAAAACATGTTATCATATCCCAATATTTTTTAACATTTTTGAACTCAATTTTTTTCAAACTCCGAAAAGTTATGTTCATAATCAAGCCATTTGATGAAGTAGAATTTCTTAGGTCTACAACAACTCCCTCTAACCTCATGTTGTATTACCCAATCCACTTTGAAATGAATTCCATCTTCTTTTAGAATTGGCATAGGTGGAAGCTTTACATTGCTAATAGCTTATAAACCTTCAAAAGTGAAACATGAAAAACATAATGGATATTCATGTTTTCCAACAATTTCAATTTGTATGATATGATGTTCACCCTAACCATTATTTCAAATGGACCAATGTATCTAAGAAGCAACTTCCTTATCTTGGGATTCTCAATTTCATGTCTTGGAAATGCTTAGATTTGCTTCTGACCCCACATTAAACAACACATCACATCATTGGGTGTCAACATAAAATGTTTGTTTTTGTTGTGTAAATAACAAATGTCTTTTAGCCATGTTAATAACGTCATTCATTGATTTGACAAAATCCTTTACAATGGGGACTTGAAATCCATTATTCCTCCTATTGATAGGAGTTTGAAAATGTTAATCACATATTAACATGAAGAAAATAGTTTTAATAAACTCTTGTCATGAAGCATTGTAAACAAATTCAACCATAGGGAAGTAATCTCCCCAATCATCTTGAATTGGGGTTACATAATGATAAGACATATCTTTAAAATTTTAATTAAATCATTTCATTTGCCCACTTGTTTGAGGATGGAATGAGGTTGACATAGCAAGTTCAATGCCCAAAAGATGATGCAACCCTTGCCAAAACCTTCCAATGAATCTTCTATCATTGTCACTAATTATTTTCAATGGCACACCATGAATCTTAAAAGCATGAACCCTAAGTAATTGAATCATTTGCTTTGTTATCACAAAAGTTGTGGTTGGGATAAATGAACCATTTTGGTCAATTTATCAACACACACAAATATTGCATCATGCCCTTGTCTTGTGGGAGTAAAACCAACTATCAAATTCATGCTTTCACATTCCCATTTTTCCTTAAGGATCTCTAAGAGTTGTGCAAAATGGATACATATACAAATGTATGTGCACATCATATATACGAAAGCTGTCCACTGTATTTTGATTTTAAAGGCAAACTGTGCAAAATCAATCATAAATGGAAATTACTTTGTAAGTAGTGTATAGTTTTCACATATGATCATGGCACATGTGTGCATTGCAATTCATTAAATTTGGCACTTTCTACTCCATTGTAATTAATTGTTAAATATATTATTTTATAATTGGTGTACAACTAAGTTACAACTTCCTACACAAACTTGTGTGAAATATATGAAACCAATTGTTAACAAATCTTAAAACTTACATTTATAGTTCTTATGCACATCGCTTATTGTTTAAAACAATATAAAGGATGAATAAGGAGATACTTGTTCTTTTTAATTTGAAACTTGTTAGTTTTTTGTGAAACAACTACAATTTTTTTTTTAATGATTAAAACCATGAAAATATCAAATTTTCAATTTTGTTATTGTAATAAATAATAATATTCAACTTTAACATTCATATTTTTTTGAACATTTGATATATCATTCATTATTCATATGCATAAAAATATTATGTTGATAGGTTGTTATTTTTATGACTTATTGATATGAACTTTGATGGTGCAAGTCCTTGAAGGCATCCAAATTTAATAAAATTTTATGCTAAAACAATGAAAATGAATGTAAATTTACATTTACATGTTTGAAATCGTATCATTATAGTTACAATAGTTGTTTATGTGTTGTTTGTTAATTACATTATAGTTGTAAATTATATGTATATTGTTGGTTAATTGCTTCTAGTCATGGATAAACAATTGCATTTAATTAAAAGTGATTTGCAAATGAATTGCACCATATATATGATACCATACATGACCAAGGGTGTTAACATCGTTCTATGTTAGGTGACAATCAAAATGTAGCCCAATTTATGAATAGAGCCAAAATGGATCTTTTAGCATTGTATTCAGTCATAAATGTTAGATAGGATATTGGATGGTAATAGTCTTTGCAACTTTTAATAAATAACATTAGAAATGTAAATAAATAACATATTATTGGAAAGGACCGTGGATCACCAAAAATGTTCATGTATGAATAAAAACATTGCAACATTGAATATTAATACATACAATTGCATTATTGTAAACAAGATGTTTTTCATTATTTGTGCAATGGACTTATGTGATGTATTTCACAATGCAAAATTCTTTTTGTTAATTCTAGTAGGTGCACAAAATTCCATCTATAATTGGATATTAATTAATAATAATTCTATCAAAAAATTGATTAGTTGCAAATTATTAAAAAAATCATTAATTAAACTCTAGTTCCAACACAATCCCACTGGAAAAATATATCAATCACAAATCAAAAGTTTTTAATAATGCATTACTTGTAAGTTGAATATTAATACTAATAGTGGAACATATATTAGATGTTACATGTTAGTACCAACATACATAAATATAAGTTGTAACATAATTGTTAATTAGTTGTTTAAACATTTTTATTTTCACATTGCCTTGAATTGTAAGATAGGTGCAACAGACACATATATTTTATTCATCCACCCATTCATCAATGGATGAATGAAAAATATTTTAAAAATTTGTTGAAAGGTAGTTATAAAATAGTTATAAGTAAGTTCAAAAGATATGAACATACTTCATTAATAAATGAATGAAATGTCATGGAAGCATTTCATTAGTTCACAAGAATTTGCATGGGGAACTAATGTTTATAACTATTTGTAGCTAAGATGCACCAAATTACATCTTAGTTGTTGTATATACAAATTGTATACAAGTTTGTTGCATCTTGTGCAATTGTTACAACTTCTTTGATAGAATTCACAAGCATATAAATACCATGAGTTGCAAATGTTTGCTACAATTCAAAAACCCAATTGCAAGCACAATTATAAAACCTTTTATTTTCTCATAATGTTCAGCCACAAAAAATAAGTTTTTCCAAAGTTTTTAATATACTCCATCTATCCACTACTCATGGAGTATATATTATTTTGAAAACCCCAAATTAAACCCAACAAGTACCACATTTAACATTGCAATTGTATCTTGATGCCACCAAAAGTCATCTTTCAAAATCAATTGTGAAAAAAAATTTGATCCAAAAACCATGAATCATGAACATGTCTTACAAGGATGGATTGAAAAAAATCATGTCTTCTAACAACCAAATGTTCATTGATGCACATAGAACTACACTCTCCCCTTGCTAGCATAACAAAAACATTCATTGAAACATTTACATCCATCTTTCTAAAGCTTAATATAGGAGTAATAAAATCCAATAAAGTTTTTAACTTGGCATCTTGATGTCTCAAGGGGTCAATATCAAAGACATGAACAAAAATATTATTTCTTAAAAGGTTGCCACTCAATGGATCGACAACATTAAAGCATCTTGGTTTATATTCCCGTTTGTATGTAAAGTGTTGTTCTAATACTTTAACCATTAGGCTTGGTACCTTGACAAATTTTATTGTGATTTTGGATATAAATCAAAGGGTTGTGGTTTGTGACCATGACACATTTTCCGCCTTCCTAAAAACATCACCATGTTTGCAATACTTATACAACCATTATAATTTTTTGATCTCCAATGGTATAATTCTTTTTAACATGAGAAAAAATTTGACTTTCAAAAACAATTAGTTTACATTTTTGCAAAATAATCACAACAATACCAACCATGGAAACATCATAAATAATTTCAAATGGTTCACCTAAAATAAGTAAAGTTAACACATGTGCATAGGTTAATGCATATTACAACCCTTTGAGTGTCTTTTGATTTTCATCAATCTAATTATATTTAACATCATGTTGAATTAAATTAATGAGAAGTGTATCAATAATAAAATATCTTTGAACCAATTGTTTAAAGAAAATATACAACCCTAAAAATGAATGCAATTGTCCAATGTTACAAGGCATACTTTATTTCAAAATGGTTTAACAAGGTCCATTTTAACCCCCTCCCATCTTTGCCAAACACATGACCTAAGTAATGAAATTCATCATTTGCAAAAACTACACTTGGATGACTTTGCATATAGTTGATGTTTTCAAAAAACTTGAAAAACCTTCTCTCACAAGCATGGAAACAACCAAAACACAAGGAATTCCAAAGAACATGAACAAAAGATTGCATTACATTACATTTTAATCATTCATGGGGTCATCTTGTTTGTTTGATAAATTTGATTTGAGGTTTAACTTGCATGAGATCTTGATTATTGGAAATATTGAAGTCAAATTTGGAGATCGAACAAATATGGACATTAGGTTGATATTTCCATTGCTTTCATTGGATACTTGTACATGTAATATGATGGAAAGTTGAAGAGAGGGGCAAACAACTATTAGAAAACAAGGAATGAAATAAAACAATAAAGAGGAAAGGTTGGGGAGTGTGTTTCATTGTGTGGCTTTGTATATGAAGTTATTTGCTTATGGATGTTGATGAACTTGATAAGCATATGCTTTTGTTGGCTAGTTGGTCTTTTTGAACTATTGAATGGATTTTGAGTTTTTGGGGTGTGTTTCAAGTAGAGCTCAAAAGAGATTTGTAAAGGTCTTTTGTTGTGCTAGTTTAAGTGAGGGACATATGCTAATTGGATTTCAGGTAAGGGCAACAAAATTATGAATAGGCGATGAATGGATCAATGGCAAAGTGATATATCAAATAGGATTTGTTTGTGCTTCTCAATAGCATGTTGGCATACTATGAACTTTTGTTGGTTTTATTTTGTTGGTCATAGACCAAGCTTTTGTTTTCGTGTTGTGAATTTTGGGGTTCCATGAACTAATCAAATTGATATTAAGTTTGTTGTGATTATCATGGCGCAATTTATAAATATGCAACAATTCAATAAATAGATCTATTTCAGGTATATTTTTGGCCTCCATTTGTTGTTACAATGTTAAAACACCATTCATGAAAGTGCAAATTGACTCAAGGTTCATAGGTCTAAATGGAAAAAAACATATCATCTCTATGTAGTAAACAACATTCATTTCATTATATGTGTTAGATGTAGGGCATGAAATTTTATATATGTTTCAAATTGTAATTATTTTCATTTTAATATAAATAAGCAATAATATCCCAATAGATCATTTAAAAATAATAATTTCAATTTTTAAAAAAAGAATTAAAATTTTGGAAAAAAAAAACCATCTTTTCAATGTAGAAGGTGACCCTAGGCTATGACAGGGTGATAATTCCTTAAATTATATAAGTTTGAACAAATGTTGGGTTAAGTTTGCATCTTCACATCTTGATGAACTTTCCATAATGCAATTAATAATAGATCTTATATAATTGTTAGTAAATATAATGATTGTTTTGAGAAGTGGTGGTCACTTATACACATAAATAAATTATTTTCATGGTGATGTGTAATGAACCTATCAATGGAACTAACATATTAAAATGTGGGATGGAAATCATGATTGTCATTATAAAGATTTAAAAATGAAAAAAAGTTGTCATGAGAAATTGTGTGATGATAATCACATCCAAAAATGGAACACAATAAGTTTGGGAAGCTTGTGAAAATATTAAAATAATACATATTTTGATGTTTAAGTTGTTTAAACAATAAACATTTTTTATTTATTTGAACTTGTGATCATTTCAATTTATGCACTAGAAGGGGTTTACTAACTTACAAAGGTAAGCTTGAAAGTTAAATGGAATGAAAAAGTTAATATAATTTTGGATTGAGAATTATTGATATTGTGTATGTTATTGACTTTAGTCCATTACAATAGTTTTTTTTTTTGGTTTTGGGTGAATTTTTTAGAAATGAACAAAGTTAGTGTTTTTGGAACATTTGAAATTTGGATCACCAATTTTTTTACAAAAAAAAAAAACCATCAAATTTTACATTAGGTTCTAATAGGTAGTCAACAATTTAGGAAGATGTTTAAAGTTTCTTAGTTTCATACTTTTTTATTAACCAAATTTGGCTAAACATTTTATGGGTGATTATCACTTGTATTAGATCACAAAATTGAAAAAAAAAAAAACTTATGTAATATATGATTGACAATTTTCTTTAAAATAGTTTTATGATGTTGTGTTAGCAATCATTTACAAGGAAATTTAGTCATGTTTGGTTGTAAACCAACTATGAAAATGGAAATTTATTAAAATCCTTTTATATTTTGGTGACTTACTTGAACACACTGTGTAAAAATATGAAACTTATTATTATTATTTCAAATTTGGTAGTTCTTTTGAAGCAAAGGAATATTTAACCTTTTTTCTATAAAAATTTGGCAGACGATGAAAACTTTCCAAAATGAAAAGGCCAAAATTTTGAGGAGTTGCTTATGAAGCTATTGTTGTGGTGTATTGTAACTTTTGTTTGAACTTTTGTTGTAGTTGTAATGTATTGATGATGATTATACTTGTACAAATAAATTGTTATGTTTTGCATGCTTTTTTTTTTTCCTCGCTTTTAGATGCATTGTTTAAGTAAAAATTATGTGATTCAAGGTTGTTGGGTCATGTGTGTTTTTTTGGTCACAATTGTTGATTACTCTCTCCTCCATGATGGAAAAACTAATGAGTTCATTGAATTTGTTCCAATTTCTATCATTGATTGCCTTGAAACTTGTGAACATGTTTGAGAAGGTTGTAAGGAAGGTAATCATCCTCATGTCAAGTAAATGACCTCAATTGAAAAACCTTTGAGAAAAAAAATTATAGGTCACACAAAAAATGTATTTTGGCAAAATGTGGTTTTTAATGCGTTTTTTAAATCCCCGCTACCCCCAATTAGGTTTTCAATAGGTAGGTTAAAATGTATGTTAGAAGGATGGTTATGGCTAAACCCATTTTCATATATGGCTTATGACTAAACCTTCTTATAGATGATTACGACTTTAGTTAATTGATTTTTTTGTGTGGCAAATGTTTTCTATTTTGCCACAATAATTGAATAAAACTGGAAAACACATTTTTAAAAAAATGTAAAATGTGTTAATTTAGCCATTTTGTAAAAGTACAAACTGAAAAAAAAGGGAAAAAAGAAAAACACAAACATAAAACATGTTCCCATTAATGTTCCCCAAGTTCCCAATGTGTTTTCACATGTTCCCATTAATGTTCCCCAAGTTCCCATTAGTGTTCCCCAAGTTCGCAATGTGTTTTCACACGTTCCCATTAGTGTTCCCCAAGTTCTTAATGTGTCTTTTTTTTAAGATCTTATTTTTACTGATGGGTATTAACTTTTTGGTCTATTGTAACTGAATGGGTCAATTTGCAATGGCTTATTGCAACCAAAAATAAAATAAAATTAAAGAAAAAAAGAAAAGAAAGAGAACTAGAAAAACACCCCCTCAAATTACTGGAGGTAACAATAGGTAAGCTACTCAGACTGTTTTTAACAACAGTGGCCTTTTTTTACCCTGGTTATCATTAGGGTAAAAGGTTAAAAACGTTTTAAACTGGTTCTGAGTCTAGATTATTCCAGACCCTACTACACATGCTGATTCCAGTGCCTATTTATAGACCCTCCTGTTCACAAACAATAGGTAGGTAGGTAGGTAGGTAGGAGGGAAGGAAGAAGGTAGGTGAGCGTGGGGAAAAAAAAGGAAAAAAAAAAAAGAAAGAAAAAGTCCCTTTGAAAAAAAAAACTAGCAAAATTAGTGGAATTCATGCACTAGAAAAAAAAAAATCCCAAAAATTTCCCAATTTCTTTCTCGAAAAATAGAGAAATTTCGCCAAGTGAAAAAAATAAAATAAAATATTTTTAAAAATAAATAAATTGCCATAGAAATAAAACACAAAAAAAATGATAAAGAGAAAAAATACTATCCTTTTACCCTGATCATCAATAGGGTAAATGTTAAAAAGTTTACCTGGTCTAGAGTCCAGATTATTTCACACTTACAGAAGTTACCTCGACTGTCTATTTATAGACCCACCTATTGATCACAAAAGAGTAGGTAGATAGGTACGTAGGTAGGTGGGTAGGTAGGAAGGAAGGAAGGTAGGTCAGAAAGACAGAAACCCTAAAAGCTTCGTTTCCTCTTTGCGTCTTTGTGGCTCGTTCGTTGGCTCGTTGGTTGCTGGTGGTGCTCTGGGGTATGGAGGGGAGGAGGAGGTGGGTGACGGGGGCAACGAGACGCGATGGCGGGGATGTTGCCGGAGCAGCCATCTTTTGGTTGTCCTTGTTCTTTGTAGCAACCCGCGCACGGAAAGCTTGCTGAACTTGTGGTGTTGTTGGCCGTGGTTTGGTTTGGTTTGGTTCGGTTTTCCCTCCCCTTCTCTTTTGTCCTTTCGGAAGCGTGTGGCATGATGGAGGGTAGACCGATGGGGGAAGAGGAGGAGGAGGAGCGGCAGGAGAGGCAGGAGAAGGTGGTGCAATTTATGGAGATTGTCGGAGAATCGGCGGAGCGGGCTCGACAATTTCTTGAGGTATGTATGGTTGAAATGCATCGACTATTAGGAAAAAAAAAAGCAAGAGGTAAGAGGGGAGGGTTACAAGGACACATGGCTTTGTGGACAGTGTTCTGCACCTCTTCGTTTTCAGTAGCGTTGTTGGTTGCCAGTTTCTGCATTGTAAGTTTGATGGTGACCTACTCTGGAAAAATGTGAGCTGAAATTAGGTGTTACTATGAGAATGTGCTTGCAGAGTTCACGTATTTTGTGTCCAGATTTAGAGTCCGATTGCCTGTCTTGAATATCTGTTTTGTTAGGTGAACTAGGGATTGAGGTTGATTAAACCAAAGAGTAAAAGCTACATGTTACTTCTTTGCCTGGGAGTCCATTCTGTATCCACACTTCATTCCAGGACTCTGATAAATCCAATCAATTCTGCAGCAAATGTTTATAGTCATGGCATGGTTCCTAATAGATTGAGATTACATCACAGTGTTTGTGGTTGTGGTTTTGGTATAAGGATCCCCATTCTGTCCCCTTGCATATGTTTGCATCTGGAACTTCCAACGGACTGATACATGGAAATTGGTGTAAATCTATGCCAGAACTGCTGCAGAAAGTGGAGGTCTTTGGTACACAAACATTTACAACTTAGAAGCATGTTCAGGGGCCAGTTTGCAAAAAGGAAAACTATATTGTGTGCTTAGGTTTTTTTTTTCCCCCCCTCCTTACAGGCAACAGGATGGCAATTGGAGGAAGCTGTACAGTTGTTTTTTGTTGAGACTCATGAGGGTGGTGGCTCAAAGGCGCCCATTTCTGCTCCTGTCTCACAGCTGCCTGAACCTTCCGTTGGACCAGTACCTTGCCCACCACCTGCATCTCCTGGTAACCCAGAACCAACAGACAGGTTCTTACAAATCAAGCCCAGTCTGTTAAGTTAATAATGCAGGGTGTTTAGAGAGTTTCCACAAGGATGGTCCACATTGGCAACTCCTTTTGTAGTGTGCATGAATTGGTTTCTGTTGTTGTTTTGTTTGTCAATTGTTGATAATTTGCTTCTACTGCTAGGGTCTGTGGAATATTTGCCATGTTGATAGAACCCATGATGTGTTGACAGAAGGAACATTGCAGCATGAGTTTGTTTCTTGTAAAATATGTGTCGTTTGCAGCTGATTGGCAAGATGTGTTCTGCAGCCCAAAAGATTTGGCTGGAGAGGATTATGTTCGCCCACCATTGCCTGTGAAAAGGGAGGCTCTCTATGAAGACATATTCCACTACAGGTAATTCGTACTGGATTTTGTGTGAAACAGCAGGAGTGTACCTTTGCTCATTTCTCTTGATGAAGTTCACCTTCATATGGTTGGGGGCTTTGAGTTGATGAAGTTTACAGTGGTTGTTAATGAGGGTGAAACCTGTGAGATACATGTGTCTGATAAGATTTGGGTACTTTTTGCTTCAGGAGGATGTGGAGTATAGTCTCTCAATTTGTGACATTGATCTTGTTTGGCATGGCAAGGTCTTGTAATTATGGCAAGTTCAACAAAAATGAGGAGAGCTCAGTTGCTTGACTTGTTAAGTTTATTGGTTGAACAGGGCGCATCGAATGACTCCACCACCAAATCAACCAACCTCTGTGGATGCATTTCGCAATTTTGAGGATGAGGCCAATCAGCGTCCTGGATGGGGTCCAGGTGAGGCAAGCAGCCAAGCTAGCCCAGTTGGTGGAATGGCAGGCTCTCGAGATTCTCTAGCAGCCCTGTATCGGCCACCATTTGTGCTCATGTTTCAGGGTACTTTTGAGCAGGTAATGGCTTTGTGATTTTGACACTTCACTACTACTGGCCAAATCTCAGATGCAGAAATTACACAGTTGAAACGTTATTGCATCTTTGCTTTGAATTGTGCCATTCTGTCTGTGAAATGGACCATTCACCGAGTACCAAGCCAGCAAGTTCAAGATTATGTGCATGATAGTTTCAGTGCAGAGCTTTCTTGAATGCTGCATCCTATTTAATGTAGGATGGTGATGTTGTCTAGGCATGTATTTGACAAGCTTAGGATGACAATCTTCCTGTACTCTGTTGAAATGTGGAACAAACATCACTCAAACTTTGCTGAGTGTCAAATTGTAATTTTGATATATTCAGTGTGCTGGCAATTAATGATAAATTGGTTTAGTGTGTTATCACATATTAAGACGATTTATGTTTCTGAGCCTGGTCAGTCTGAAATGCAGGCAAAATCAGAGGCGGCAAGACAAGGGAAGTGGTTGCTTGTGAACCTTCAGTCAACCCGCGAGTTCTCAAGTTACATGGTAAGCATGGATCCTGTTTTGACCTAACTATTGGATATGCAGAAGCTAGCTGGGACCATTAGTATGTTCCTACATTATGGTCCTGTCTGGTGGTTAATATGCTGAAGACGACACATGCAGGGCTCTGTAAGGTGATTTCAGTGGGGAATATTTGGGATTTGTTTGTTTCTATACCCAATATGCATTTAATACCTCATGTAGATTCACGAGGAGAAATGGTCCAAATAGTTGCTATTTGTAGCTCCAACCTATTCTTCAGAGCTTAAACAGCAAGCTTGATTTGTGTGCTGAAGAAAAAGGGTTGTTCTTTTCTTTTTCAAATCAAACCAGAGGTTTACTCAACAAAGGAAGATTTCTACTTTTGGAATCTCCAACTTATTGTTTCAGAGGCTTCTTAATCAGAAGTGGGGAGCTTTTCAAAGTCCATCCTTATAAGTTCTTCCTTTCTTTTCTCTGTTTTCTTTCTCATTCTTTTTTGGGTTTTCCCTTATCTTTCTCTTTGTTTATAGTTTTGTGTGGTTCTCTCTTTTTGGGGTCTTTTGGTCTTCTCTTTTTCTTTTAGGCTTTGTTAAGCTAGCTGACATCATGGCTGAGTTTTCTTATTACTGCTGTCTTCTGACAATAACTCAGTAACTCGATTAATGTTTGATGTTAACCTCCACCCATTGCTGGGACTGGATGAAGTCAGTGAGCATGTTATGGTAGGTGGTCAATTTCATACCAGTTGCTGTTGAAGCCCTGAATACGTGCAATACCATTTCTGTTATTCAAAGTGCTCGTCAATTGTTTTTGAGCTCTTGTTTTCTCTTTTAGGGTTTATGTTTCCTCTTTTTTATGCTTGCTGATTGGTTGCTTTATGTTGTCAGAAGTATCTATAACCTTGTTATTGAGTCATGTCTTGATGCTTTTCATGTTGACTTAAGAATCAAATATTGAGAAATTCTCAATACTCATGAAGAAATGTTTCTATACTTGGAAGAGTGCATTGGTTACACTTCTCAGGTAATTTAGTTGTGAGATATGACATCAAAGGCACCCAAAAGTGGCTGCTGGGTTCCTGTGGGCCCTTTGTTTTATTTGAGAGAGTCATAATGGGGGTGGGTGTGGGAGCTTGATATTCAGACCTGTGTGTGGGCTTGATATTCAGACTTGTGTGTGGGCTGTAGTTAAACCGTGATACGTGGGCACATGAAGCAGTTAAGGATACTGTTGGCACATCATTTGTGTTCTGGCAGGTCAGCTCCATGTATTGCCCAGCCTCTGCTCCCCATGTTTTTCCCCTTGTTTCAAGATTTGTCCTTAGTGGATTTGCTTAGCCCAGAGGTTTGTAGAGGAGGTCATTGCTTTGTTCTTGTGCTGTGAATCTTGTAGCTTGCTCTAATTTTGTTTGGATCACTTAAATTCTGGATGTGTGCGTCTAGCAGACAGTTTCAGATTTTTTTAAACTTGTGAATATAGATTATATTGATTGCAGTCAACTGTCACAGTTGGTTTGCAAGTAGTTTGTTAAGTGCAGTGCATCTGTTAAGTCCCTTTATGTATGCTTACTGGCATGTCTTTGTAGCAGGTGTATGATGACACAGAAGAAGGCAGAAAGGTGTGCACTTACTACAAACTAATTTTGATGCCCACAACACTGGTGCTTGACCCTCTCACAGGGCAGAAAATGAGAGCCTGGGAAGGCATGATCAGTGCTGAGCGCTTTTTGGAGGTAGGTTTCTGTTATCCACCCAGCAATCTCATCATGACAATTATTGATGCCAAATGAATTGTCACATGCCATCAGCTGCAGGCATATGTTGTCTTGGTCATTGCCCACCAAAGATGTTGCACAAGCTGTGCAGGCTGTTCATCCTTGCAAATATATGACACAATCCTAAGCATTTTCATTATGTTCCAATGCAGGATTTGGTGCCATACATGGACAGGGGTCCAATGGATAGGCAACCAATTGGTGTTCCTCCACAAAAACGTCCTCGAGAGTCAACTCCAAATGTTATGGATTCCTCTAGAGGTGGGATACATTCAGTACCCTCTGGATGACAATAACTAGAATGAATGGATGTACACTCAGAAATTGCGACTGCAGTGTGAAGGTTGATGTATGGCTTCTTAGCTCTTACTACTTTCCATAACTATTGCAGATGTGAGTCGAGTGGATTTGGATGAAGATGATGAACTGCAGCGTGCATTGGCTGCTTCTTTGGAAGATTCAACTGCACAAGTACCTGATGCAGGCAATCTGGAGTCAACAACACAGTTTGTAGAGCCAGAGCCTGCCAAAAAAGAGTTGCCAAATGCTGTTGCTGGGGAAGCTTCAAAATCCATTACTTACCCTGAGTTGCCCGAGGAGCCTGTTCTCAGTAACCCTTCCATTTGCAGGGTGGGCATACGGTTTCCTGATGGGAGGAGGGGACAACGAAAGTTTTCAAAGACTGACCCGATCAAGGTAGAATTCTTTCTAACTGCTGTGTATTGAACAACATTTGCAGAGCACTCTGGAAGTGAGTGGAAGAGCTCTGTCTCATTTAGCATCTTCTCTTCACTTCTCATACTGTTTCTCAGGCACCCAGAGTCTTTAGACTGGGTGCTGTGTTCGTTTGTTATTGCAGTCTTGGTTTTGATTAGAGAATCAGCCTGTAATCATAATCAATGAGGTCTATACGTCTTACACTTCTTTCTGGTAAAACATCCTGATCAACCAAGGTTTGTGGTTTGGCAGTTACTGTGGTCCTACTGCAGTTCTCAAGTTCCAGAAGCTGCCAATGGACGGAAGTTCCACTTGAATCAGACCATACCAGGAGCAACACTCACTTTAGATTACAGTTCAGAAGCAAACATGTTAGAAGCTGGGGTTGCCAATTCCATGCTTTCCATGACTTGGGATTGATGTCTTTAACTAGTCTGTTTCACCTGTGGCTGCCACACCAATTTTCAAAAGCTCTTCATATTGCTCAATTGTTGCCGCTTTGTAAAAAAAAGTGTTCAAGAACAGTCCATTATCCTCAGTTGGTAGTTGTGGTGGTTGTACACAGTGATGATGTGGATACCTGATCACATTGTCATGTGCATCAGGCTCACCCAATAGCTCATGATATCATGTTTCATGATCATTCGAAGTTTGCCTGTAATGTCTGCACGTTTATTAAAACATTGCAGCTCAGATCTACACCAACCTGCAGACGTACCTGTTCAATTCACTTTACTTTTGCCATAGTGTTGCTGTTCTTCAAGCTTCTTTTTGCTTTTTCTTTTGTTATCTTTTCCTCTATTCTTTAGGTTTTCAATTCCTCTTCACTGACATGTTGTCAGATCTGAAGTTTCTATAAATTATATTCAGGTGGAGACATTTCTGGTACTTATCAAGACATTGGATTATGCACATATTGGATTTCCCAAGAAAGACAAGGTGAGAATTTGCCACTGCTAGGAATGCTTTTATGCTTTCATATTCCATAGAGATAATTGAGAGACATATATTTCTGCATGCTGTAAGGATTCAATGCCACATTTTCACTTAGGTCTTACACCTGGTTCTTAAAAGAGGGGGGTCTGCCAATCACAGTACGGAGTTCATGAATGGGGAGTTAGGTCTCATTTGGTTATGAGAGGTTTTTGATTGACATCATGGCAGTGATGTGGTTCTTGTTTCTTAGCTGCATGTTGCTTGATGTGGTGACATGTTACATTGAGCAAGAAAATGCAGAAGGGTCAAGAGAGACCACTTCCCTGCACAACCATGAGCTGCACCTGACCAGTGTTTGGTGCTGCTTGAGGCTCTGGCATAAGGATTTGGCAAGACAACAGGTTACTAAGAACTTAGAGCCTCAGCAGTTGGCATGTGTCTAGCTGGAAGCACTTAGAATTGTCCAAACAGAGCTGTGATCATTGTCTTCATTTCATCTTCTGCTGAGAAAAAACAAACATTGGAGTTTGGTGAAGAAGAATCTGATATTCTAACTCCCTGAGAAAAAACAAACATTGGAGGTTGGTGAAGAAGAATCTGATATTCTAACTCCCTGAGAAAAAAACCATTAGAGTTTGGAGTTTGATGAAGAAACATAGGATGCTCGCAATGAAAGCTTCAATCCTTGCCATCTGAGAAATACCCCATCAGGGTTTAATGAAGAAGCATCTGTTGCTGACAAAAGAAAGCTTCAGACGTTCTTCAGAGAGAGAGAGAGAGAGAAGAGGCCTTCAAACCCTCTTCCTCTTAAAGACACAACCCTCGTCCCTCTAAGAGACAGACTAGGCATTACAATGCTAAAGTCTCGTCTTCATGGATGAATGCGTCCCGAAGTCAATGAATGCACTTTTTCCTCATCCGAAAATCAGAGCGAAAATTCACATTATTATCTTATAAGGGACAGACAACCCTAGTCCCTCTAAGAAACAGACGAGTAATTACAATGCTAAAGTCTCTTCTTCATGGATGAAAGCATCTCGAAGGCAATGAATGCACTTCTTCCTCATCCGATCACCACAGCGAAAATTCAGATTACGAGATATAATTCATTTCCTTGTGGATGAGAAAATGTTGATTGGGAAATGCAAGAAGAAGGTCGGTAAAAAATGACCACGATGGTTGGTTAGGAAATCGATCTCAGCCGTTCATTTTTCCAAACAAAGCACTATGATTAGGACTGGTATATGAAATACGATCTCTGCCGTTCATTGTTCCGGATTCTTTATGGCTTGAGGCCATCTCAGCCGTTCATTTTTCCCGGATGCGGGACCAGGGTTAGGGCTTGGATACGGAAGGCGATCTCAGCCGTTCGATCTTACACCAGCATACGCAACTAGGATTAGGGTTTCGTTTTCCCAGACACGTAAGTAGGAGTAAGACGATCTCAGCCTTTCGTTAGCCAGGATGGTAGTTAGGGTTAGGGCTTAGATGTGGCAAATCGATTTTAGCCGTTCGTTCGCCAGATTGAGAATTAGGGTTAGAAGCTGGCCAAACGCGGCTCTGCCAAGCAGCGAGAAACGAGTGGGGTTTTGTGAGCACGAGCGCATTTCAGGAATTGTTTCTGCTCTGATCGTCATCACCTCCATTCGGCACATCTGGAAGCTTTGGCAATCCATCGGCACAGCTTGTAAACAGTTACGCATTCGCGATGAGGGCTAAGGTATCCATACACATTTCGTTTCCTTTCTTTGTGGTTGTTATGATCTGCGTTTGTGCGCCGTGGGGACATGTGTGTGTGTATTGGTTTTTTGTTTTGTATTTTTTGTTTTCCGGTTGCATGGCTTTCGATTTTAGTTAATGCTCTTTTCTTTTGCTCGTCTTTTGCTATTAGTGGGTTTGCACGATTGGTGCCTATCAGATGGAATTTTACTGTATGGTCTGCTATCTGGTGGGCATGTCACGCTGCGGCCTCGCGGAGCACACACTTAGCCTCATGGGGTTGTGCGGGGTTCGGTGGGTTTCCAATGGTTGTGTGTCTTGATCTAAATGGCTCTTCATCTAGATGGCATCTGTTGAATAGTTTTAAGAATGTGCATCCGTTGCGATTGGTTGTCCCTCTTACTTCCGTCTTCTAGTCTGGTTTCCTCTTCTCTTTAGGGTAAGGTTTCCTCTTGTCTAATTGGTTGCTGGTTTTGTTTTGGTCAGATCTGAAATATCCATTTCCTTTTTCTAGGATCATTTTCTCTATTCTTTTCAGGTTGTCTAAAGTTCAGAAGGATTAAGAAAGTTCCCATTGCCTATGAAATTTATATCATATTAAGGTTCTTTGTACCTAGAAACTGTTCATGCCTTTGTGGGAATCAAACAGATGGAAATCGTGGATGTCTTTATGACTACTACTCTGACTTCTCTTCTAATTGAGAAGACCAGATGTGACACAGTTGAAGGAAAAGCTAATGACGTTTCATTTTGTCTGTTGGAATTTTTGTAGTGGAAGAAGAAACGCATGAGGAGGTTGAAGCGGAAGCGCAGGAAAATGAGGCAGAGATCCAAATAGGCAGTGCACCGAATGTAATCTGGCAGGCTGATATCTGAAGGCTCTGTTGTGGTTCTTCTTGATGAACTTGTGAGAATTGATGGTGAAGCAGTTTTGTGGCAGGTCAAGGGTCTCAACACCCACCCAGCCAAGGTTGACAGTCTAGCCTTAGTTTCTAGACAGTTCTGACTGTAGAAAGCAATGCTCCAATACTACTAAGATCTGTTTCAAAGGAAAGACATTTGAAGCAAGGATTCTTTATTAGGACCTTGTGCAACTAGGAGCTGACTGGAGGCATTGATGGTAAGCTGTTTGTTGCTTATCTTGCTGAGGTTCAGAGCTTGACACAAAATTTGTGAGCCTCTCTGTTTTTCACAAGGAATCAAAGTTGCTGTTCTAATGGACTTCCTTTATTGCCTCAAATGAGAATGATTTGGCTTGTCTTAACCTCTCTCTGATGTCCTTGTGTGGTCTCCTGATTTGATGCAAGACATGGCAGCTTCTTAACTAGATTTCTTCTACTTGTCATTTCCAACCCTAGGTTTTGAAGATTAGAAAAATATTTACTTGTGTGCAACAAATGGATAGCAGTATTCTGAATCTCTCAATATTGTTGTTCTAGCACATTGTAACTGTAATTACAAGGAAATTTCCAACTCCTGTGTACATAGAGATTACCCTTGTAAATGTGAACAGATTGTGACAAGCAGATACAATCTGGAATTTCTTTATTGCTGTACCTCCTATTGTGGGAGGTTGTAAGGCAGATTGTGGATGATTCCTTCATCAATGTGCCTTCTATTTAGCTACATTGAAAACATTGTCCAGCTTTCAATTCTGCCCACAACCTTCGTAACCAACTAGATACCACTGCTAAATATTTCTGATCTGCCTAGATAATGTGGAGCACCTGACAATGAAACTGGATTGGGGCAGAGTAACTTACATGTTTGTATAAAGAAAGGACCATTGCTGAACCAAATGTCTCCAAAATCACTCAACCTCAATCTGAAATCTGTCACAGTTCAGGTGAAAGTTATTCTTCCTAGAAGTTGACTGACTAGTATAATCCACTACTTTGAACCAAGAAGAAAACAGATGGGATGAAATTTGAGAACAAAATTGATTAACCTAACTCACACTGCCTCAAAAACCAACCTAAAAAGTAGGTGAGGTCCAAACAAAGATACAAATAGAGACAGAAAATGCAAGAATTGAAAATAAAATCAGAGTATTAGGGTGTGGAAATTGTGTGCAGCCATTTCCTTTCTCCCTTAGCTTCTTCATCAGCTGCTGTGAAGTGGTGCACCCAGAGAGAGACAATACATCTGCTTACTAAGTAACCAGAAACAAATCCCTCACGATTAGGACCGAACATGACTGTCGCTGTGGTGCACTTCAAGATTTGCCAATGTTTAAAACATGAGGCATACATTTGAAAATGGTCATCTCTTAACTTTGTAGAAGTTGGACCATCAAAGAAAAGAAAGTGGAGGATTCCCTTCAACCTGTCCTCTGTAAAAGTTGAAGACACTTCTGTTTTGTTAAAATATACTACAGTAGCTGAACTAGACCCTAAATGCCAATGATTGGTTACTGTGATATTCTTATGATATATGGAAACCAAATGAACTAAACAAATTACATATTGATACCATGCCATGGTACAAAGGGATCATGGAGATTTCTCACCCAAGGGAGATGTGAGCAAACAGGGAAGCCAGACCTACATACAAAACAATAAGCCATTACCTGTGTGCTCTCCTACTTGATTCTTGTTTTATTCAAACACAGCCAAAACACCAGGTCAGTGGCCAATGGTATCCATTGCCACTCGCACCAAGTGCACGACTGTTTCAATATCTCCAAACCCACCCAGTTCGCCCACCTTCTTGACAGCAAGCATACCCTTTTGGTCGCATGTAGCCTCTGCTTTGGCTGTCACAGTTGCCGCCTTTTGCCATGCCTCAAGCAAGTTACTCATGTCACTTGCCTGCAACCACAATCACCCACACCACAATGAATCTCTGTACCAACCCTGCATCAACACTATGGGGTCAAAGGAGACAAAGAATTTCTAATGCCTTCAACACTAGGTACAGTACTCTACAATGAGGACAGGGCAGTGGGACTCAAAACTACTTTTCCTGTATGCATACTTTGGACCTGATCACAGAAAAAGGCGCTACCAAGTGATTATGGGGTAAGAGTAGGCATACCAAAATGAGGCCCCAAGATGCAAATGAGAAGGCTCACTAACAACATTTCCAACATTTCTCACAATTTCCAGGTTATGTAAATAAGATAGCAATGGCACCTCCCTGTCTCTTAAGCAAGTAAGAAGACCAGGAAACACGTACAAAGTGACACCGCGAAGAAAGAAAAAAGAGACAAAGAGCATACATCTTTCAAAACTCGAATAAAGCTGGAGCGGAGGTGGGAAGGGACCATGCTGTGAGAGCTGGGTGCCACAGCTCCTGGCATTGTCTGTGGTGAAGCCATGCCAATCCTGCCTACCTGTGTCACTGTCCCCTTGTCACTAGGCACTAATGACTGGTTATTGAGATTGTCAACATCTGAAGCTGATGAGGATGATGGTGACTCTCCTGCAAACCCCAGATATTGTCATCTTCTTTTAATCCTGATGATTCACAATCCACAAGTGAAAAATAGAGAGAAAAAGAAACACACAATTCTCTTTGTGAGGATGTCACCTACCAATTCCAGTATCTCGAACCATTGGAAGTGAAGAACCAGGTTTATCAGCAGAGCGAGAAGGAAGAGGTGGACGGAGGAGAGGGCCATTAGATGTGACAGGGGGGGCAGATGCTTGCTGAGCAGCTGTGAGAAGCTCATTGCAATCACGAGCAAAGGACACATTTTTACACAGCATCCTCCGGCCAAGTGCCACTGCTGCACATGTGTAGGCCAGTGCTGCAGCTGCCATGTCACTCCTACGCTCATATTGACCAGCACAGTATCTGCACAAAGAATATAGACAAGCTCAGTCCTGATGCCCAGCATAGTTCATACAAGCTCCACAGGAGCCTTAACATGTGGATCTTAGCACACAGCCTCTTCCACCTTTCACTCAGGCAGAGCTGGACAAGAACCAAAAAATATTCTAGAAATGAAAACCGAAAAAATCTGATTTGCCAGCCTCTCCTCACCTGCTTCAACAGACACTCACTAAAATCAGAAAGTGGCATACTTGCAGAGTGTAGCAGTGTCGTTGTAGACCACCATCGACTGGGTTTCCCCAGCACGGTTAATGTCAGTATTGTCATTTTCGACAAGAGCTGCTGCCTGCAAGAACTTCAGTGCTGCCTGCAGATACAAATTGGTGCTCTCAACTTCTAGTCCAGGTTCATTCTGCACATTCAGCCCACAGTTTGTAAGAGATGTCATGCCCACCAATGAAAGCATGGCACTTCTGTGAGTGGAATACCCAGACAGGCAACCAAGCTTGACAAATATCAGACCAGATGATAACCCCAAAATGCCTGCAAAGTCCAAAACAGGCTTCTATGCAGTCAATAGTGAAAAATCCCTTCAAAACAAACTCAAAAAGAAATCATGTCCTCCAATTACATGTTTAACATGAAATCATTATTCAGATGATGATTTCAGGGACAGAAAGCAGAGACCCACCTTCAAATGATCTGCAGAATGCTTCAGCGCTCTGGCCTCTTTCTTGGCAACTGAAAATGCAGGATTATGTACATGAGAATGCTCCCTCTTGACAGGACTGCCTGTTACTCCCTCTCCATCCCTACCGATGTTCACAAGAGCTTTTGACAGGATGCTAGTTTGACCTTCACGTTTCAGTACCTTGCCTGTATCTTCTTTGACTCGAGCACTTGCAGTTGCACTTAGCCTCTTCCCAGGCACTGGAATATCTAGAGAGTGTACTGTAGCACTATCATTCTCCTTCCTACTAACAGGAGCAGCCCTCTCACCTTCCCAACTAGTTCCTTTACTGACAAAGCGATCATCCCTGGCCCCATGTTCTGATGTAGCAGGTAGGGTCTCATCTTTAGTGGGAACCTCCTCTCCCTGCTCCAGTTGCTGTTCATCATGCCAAGAGCCACCGCCAGTCTTATCCAGGCGGCTTTCTCTTGAGGAAGGCCGACCCCAGTCATCCCTTGTATGGTGCTCCCTGGAATATGGGTCCTCTTGGACATCAGGTCGTTCATTAGGCCATGGATCCCTTACTCCTTGGTTATGATCCCCATCATAATGACTATTTTGGTTAACCCTTCTCTCATATTGCCCATCGAGTTCATCTTGGTCCCAATTACAATCTGGACGCTGTCCACTGTGATCCTGATGACTGTCATATGCAAACCCAGGATTTGCTCCCCTATGCTCATCCCAGTTCCATTCCTCGTCATGAGCCCCAGAACTGTGGTCATGCTTTCGAGAAACATTGGCACCATGCCAAGCCCCAGCATGATGAAACTCACCTTCATCCCATGAGAACTGATGAGATGCATCTTCCCCATCTTTAGGGCTTGCAGACCATGAATGTTGCTGCAATACACCCTCATTTGGTAGAGATAAATTCTCTGGTCCACCCTGTTGATTTCGTGACTGTTCTCTCTCTCCTTTTCTGAACCGTACTGGTGATGATGATACAGTGGACTCAATAGGAGAAGAACCATGAGCCTTTGACCCAGTTCTTGATGACTCCGGAGATGAGCAAACCTTGGATAGGGTAGAGTAGTTCAATGACTCCTTTTTGAAGACTTCATTCTTGGATCCAATGACATTGGGTGGAGCAGCTGGTGCAGGGCTAGCAGTGACCTCTAGAATCTCTGGTTCTTGCTCAGAAGGTAACATTGTCCTATTGACATGTCTATTTGACTCTAAGCGAGGGTGTCCATGCACATCCTGCTTGGGTCGTTTCACTGCTCGTTGCTCAGACTTATTCTCATCCTCTTTTGAATTTTTTCTTCTGTCAAGTACTTTGTTCAACTCCAGCTTTGACTTTTCTATATTTGTAGCCCTCCCATTCTCCTTCTGATCCAGACCTTTCTCACTCTCACCACTCTTGTAAACTTCAGGGGAACTTCTGGAATCCTTCAATACTGAAGCAATATTATGTGTGTCGATGTCTGTCTGCCTGGAGTGATGAACATCATTCGCATTGATCACATTAGAACCAGCTTTGCCCCTTTGGGAACTCACACGCTCACCAACCTTGATGTCTTCATCAAGACTAGCATCATTGTTGTGCACCTTGTTACCCTTGCTTTTCTTCAAACTTTTAGTCTCATTGCCCTCAGCTGCAATCTCCATCTGCTTCTTTCTCTTTGCAGGAATTGAAGGTAGAGGTTGTGCTTCAGTCTCATCCCTTTCCCTTGCAACTCGGTTTTGTTCTGTATCCTTCTCACCTTGTACCATACCAGCATTCAGACCACCTGGATGCTTCACTCCAGACCCTGGGATATGCTTCTCTTCACCCACACTTTTCTTTCTAGGTGTCACATCACCTGCACAGAGAAGAGCAAATTTACTTCAACATGCCAATACAGACATCTTTGTTACACACCAAGTTCTCAGATACTTCAACTACGCAAATGGTAGCTGGACTGTTCCCATGTAAGTTACAGTAGTTTGTTTTGGGCTCCATGGACACAATAAATCAACCAACATGGGGCATGAAGAAAAGTACAAGCAGAAAGAATATCAATGTGATTGCAGCACAAAACTTCACAGAAAAAACAAAGGTAGTGTCAGTTCCAGCCAAACAAAATGACAAGAATGAGTGCAGCAGTCATAACCTGATGCATGTCACTCAATTAATGGTTTGATGGTTTTCATGTATCAAACCATCTCAATTGTCATAAATGGAAGGAACTACTGCTTCTACTCCCCACTGATGTCATCAGCTCCTGACAGTGGTTGTAGGCAAGAATGTAATAAGCTGCTAAACATGTAGGGCAATAGTCATACAAAAAGCTGCAGTCTTAAGTTTCTGTTGCATACCCAAAGAAAGGGGAAATGCAAACAGAATGAGCACAAGAAAATGTAGGCAAGCCTGTTCCAGAGTGAAAATTTACTGGAGTTGAAGAAGAGAGGAAAACCTTCAGAAGTGCGTTGGCGCTTCTTCTTCTCTTTTTCTTTGAGCTTGTTCTTATCTGCCAGAATACGAGCATAAGCAATCTCATCAGCATTAGCATCCAAAGCTGCATCATTTAGACTTTTGCTACTCACTGTGCCATCAGCACCTTTGCTCCCTGCTGTCTTGACACCACCAGCTGGAACAGAGCCAACTGGTCGCTTTTTGTCTGTGGTTATCCTAGAGCCTCTTTTGGTATCCGCTGGAATTGCTGACTTTTTCAAAAAAGGCTCGACAACTGGAGGGAGAGGTGGCATTTCTGCATGTGCACCAGTTGTGGGAACCAGCTTCGGATTTTGGAGCCCGAGATAACTGTACACAGCTGCAGTAGTTTCTTCCTCTGTGAACTTGCAGTTATTCATTCCTGGCCTGCATCCAACCCATTGCCATTCTCAACTATCACAGATGCCATCCCTGATACTACTCACCAAGAGGCAAGCAGGGAGCAGCTTTGTGGACATTACAGTGAGAGAACCAGGTATCAATTCTTCACACTCTGGCATTTGGAGAGAACACACAGAATGTGTGTCACAATTGTGGATGAAGAGTGAAAGGAGCGAGAGCAAGTCTACAGAGAGATCATAAGTTGCGAATCTACATTATCATGATAGGAATATAAACTTACAGCCAAACCATCATCTTGCAATTCCACTTGGCAGATGAATCGGGAGTGTCTATCCCGGGCAGCAAAAGACGCCAGGTCTCACATTTATCACATTGAACCCAGTTGTCCAAGACCAACTGTGTAGGCATGACTACTGGGTCTGTCACAATTGGGGCTGGAGCTGCTGTGTCCACTCTTCCCTGCACTTTCTCATATTCTGCCTTAGGTGCAGCTTCCAGTACTGGCCCCTGTTCTTTGTGTCTCTCCTTTTTCCCCACTTTTGTGTCTCGAGCAGTTTTTGAACGTTTCTGATCCTTGATGACATCTTTCTGACTAGCCATGTTGATAGGTTCATTCTTTGTAGTGCGTTCACCCTTGGCAGTTGCTTTGATAGTCTCTTTGTGCACATCTCCAGCCGTGAAGTCACTTACTGAGTCTTTCTTTCGATTCTCTTTCTTTACTTCCTTCAGAACTTCATTCCCCTTAAAAACTAATATCTCTTTGCTCTCATGTTTCTCTTGCTTCCAGCCATCTGTCAGGCTTCCAATCTTATCACTGCTGTCTTTCTCACTAGTACCCACTTTTGCAGCCTCTGGATTTTTACGACCCTGCTGTTTGATTATCTCCTTAGCTTGAGTGGTCTCTTTACTGTCTTTATCTTGAACAACACTTGGTTTCCGTGATGCTTTGACATCAGAACCCTCCTTCTCTTTGGAAGCAATCCCAGCAAGTTCTGCCTTGAGGTCGGTTTGCTTGCCACCCAGACTCTTAGGCATTAGCTCCTTACCTGATTCAGCATCCTCCTTACTAGGTCCTTCCAAAACCTTGTCAATTGACACCTCCTGCTGTTCCCCTTTACTAACATCATTTCTCACAAGCTTGACAGGCCCCTTCAGGACTGGCTCATTCTGAATTTTCTTCTCGACATCAGAATCTCTCCTAGCTCTCTTCCCACCATCCACCACTACTTCACTGACTTTCCTCAACTCAATAGCAGCTTGCTTCTCCTTCTCCTTCTCATCTGCTTTGACCTTTCTTTCATTACCTCTGTCTGGGTCAACTTTCCCTCCAGGAGTGCATGTATTGAGAGGAGCCTTAGCTGGTTTGTTAACTTTCAGTGTGATTGGAGCCTTCTCCTTCCGATCCAAGGACTCAAGGAATGAAGGCGGAAGTGGAGAGAGTAAGTCCCGTGGAGTATGATATGACGTCATAATCTGTATCCCATGCCAGGCCATGCAATCAATAGATATCCCTCTGTGATGTCTTGTCCTCAAACTATGCTCTAGTCAATGAATGTACAGTTTAGAGTGCATACCTTAATCATAGACCTGGGGCTAGGCTCAGGGCTGAACTCTGCATCAGAGAGATTATGTTTGTCATCATTGCCAAGAGATGCCGATGACAAGTGGTCGAAGCTCAGCCCATTCTGGATGACCTTAGGCTGAGTCTCCTTTTCACCTCCCTTGCCCACAGTCAATCTAATCGTCAGTTTCTTGGAGACAATGGGATCATTGCTCACACCATTCTTCTTCTTGAGCACCTTTTGAGTCGGAGGCTCACCATATGATTGAGCATGCATTGGTTTGTCTGCTACCCCTGCCATGTGCTTCACAGACTGCCAACCATATCTCAAATCGTCAGCAACTAACCACTGCGTGATGTTCCCACCTCTGCTAGAACAATTTTCCAGTGAAAACTGCACATAGATGAGAAGGAAAGTTCCATCACCTCCACACTGCCCTCTGTCAAAACACTCATAGGCTCCACTGAATGTGGAGGTGGAAGAGGATTTGCTAACACAGATGGTCCACGAGCTTGTGTGGGTAGGAATGTACCATAACCTCCAAACTTTGACCCTGCAAAACATTGTCAACACATACTCAAAAACACAACACAAGCAGGGCCTACCCTCATTCTCTTCTTGGCATTCAACATGTTCAAATGAAGCTTCCTCTATTGTGAAATTTCAGGAAACAGCAATCAACCCTTGGAGTCAACAATCGTAGATGGGATGCAGTTTTTCATTCACAACTGCTTGCACATCTCCATTCCAGGAAATTAGTACTACAAGAATGACAAGTCTTCAGCACATCCCACCTTCATGCAATGCTTGCATTGCAATGCAGACAAGGCCCAGGAAACCAACAATGGCATTCATCTTTGAATAGGCACAGAGGACAAATGGGAAACATATGCCTACCCAATTTCTCGGTGGATAGTGTACATCCTTGGAACTCCTTCTGTTGATCCCCTAACAAGAGCTGCAGCTTCTGATCCTGGTATCATACCAGCACATTAAACCCCATGACTGATCATAATCAATTTCTGAATTGACTGAACTCTCCAAAAACTTCTTGCAATGAGCTCTTCATTGCAAGCACCACACACTTTGGATAAACTAACTTAAGGGCTACCACCAGCCCTTAGGAAAAGGTATGGCAGATTAAGATTAGAGGACAAAAACAAGACGGGTTGTACGAATTCCGCTGCATGGCACATGGACCAAGATGTGTGTAGCCCATGGCCTACACTTCTCAGCAGATGGACATCCAAGGGTTTCCCGCTCTAGAAAAACCCTTTTGATGTAGCTGAGAGCAGAAGTGGATGGATTGATGCAGCAAACATGCAGCTTGCAAAATTGACATTTGCTCTCAAAGAGAAAACAAACTTCCCACAAACTAGTCATCAGCAATAAAAGAACAATCGTAACAGAGAATAATCCAAACTACAAAATCAGAGAAGGCCATGGACTCCAGCGATACATAGACCACCTCATTCGCCCATCCCTCCCTGCCCCCCTCCCCAACACATTCCATGATGATCTCGGAAGGGACTCAAGAACATAAACACCTAAATCTCCCGGATACGCCAACCAGAACGCAAGTGCACGCAAGAATCCCGAGAGAATTTTTTCATCTAGGGAGGGAGGGAAGAAGGGGAGGGGAGAACCTCAATTCGCCCAAAAAAACTCAGGAGTAGAAATACGAACAAATTGATCAGGAAACAAAAGAAAATAAAGACAAAAAGGGAGAGAAGGAGAGCAAAACACGGAAGATAAAAAAACAAAGTATGTTGCACAGCATACAAGATACGAGAAATCCTTGTCAGGGTCACAAGGCTCCTTAGCTTCCCCTTCCTCCAGCTCCGTATCTTCCTCCATGGCCACTCCTCCTCCTCTCCCCGCTTTTCTCCCTCCTGACTGCCCGATCCCGAGACTCTCTCTCACTGCTCCCGAATCCTTTTCCCCCCTTCTGTATTACGGCAACTTCGGCCGCAGTAGTCGTACTCTTCCCTGCGATGCCTCACACATGATGACGATGACGATGGCGATGGCGTTGCCACAAGCAAAACCAGTTTTTGTCTTTCTGTCTGCTGCGCACCGAGCAAAGCAACCAGCGAAAAACCCACACCGGCAAACCACACGCAAGCGAAGACGACGAGACAGACTAGGGACACACACAAAACACAAAAGACACACAGATTTACACAGTGTCGAGTGCATTAATCCCGGTTCTCTCGACGGTTATCATTCCCCGCTTCCTCTCGCAGGCAATAGGGACGTGCCCTTCGTTGTGCAGCGCTGGAGTCCCGGTTCTCTCGAATTCTGACATCCAGGTTCTCACGATGGTTACATATCCGGTTCTATTGACGGTTATGTTTCCCGTTCTCTAATAGTTCCAGTCACCTCGACGGTTATCATTATCGCTGTTGAGTACACGATCCCCGGTTCTACATACGGTTATCTATTCCGTTGTCGAGCGCATGAATTCTGGTTCTCTCGACGGCTATAATTCCCGCTGCTGAGTGCATAATCCCCGGTTCTCTGTACGGGTATCTTGTCCGTTGACGTTGATGGCATGTTCTCCCGGGTTATCTTTTCCATTGATAGTGCACGAATTCCGGTTCTCTCGACGGCTATAGTTCCGGTTCTCTATACGGATATAATTCCGGTTCTCTCGACCCGTGGGTCGCCGGCCTCTCAGGCACCGGATGTCAAGGAGGCCTACGTACCCTTCTGAGAGCCTGTTTTGAAACCTGCTTTAACTCTTTGGTTTGACCTCTGTAGTTAGTTACTAGTACGCTATGACTATTTTCAACCTTTTTTTAAAATAAACTGTTTTTCCACATGGGAAAAGTACATGTAAATTTATTTATTTTTTGTTTTTTTTTTCCTCAATTTTTTTGTGGATTGGTTGGGGCTTTTAATAATAGACATTGGCTTTGTATATTTGTCATTGTAATTTATTATTTATGGCAAATCCCCTTTTTTTTGCTTCAAATTTATTTTTTGGGTGTAAAATGCAATATTGAAGAAATTGGAACATATGACATAAAATTGTTTGGTAGATCTACCATTTGCAAACTTAGTTGGTGGTAAAAAAATTGGCCAATTAAACTATGGTGAATTTATAATTAAGCATGTATTATCTAATATGACAAATTATAAAATGTGTTTTGAAATTTGATTAATTTTAATTACCAATCCATCAATTATATTAATTGAAGATTGGTTGATGTTTTTATAAACTTGAGATGGTTACAAACCTATGAGCGTTATTTTTCATATAATTTAAATGTAAAACAAAGAAATACATAAGGTGAATCGTGCCATGATGTTTGAATTATTTTTATGTATTATATTCATATAATAAATTTATTTGCAATATAGGACAACCAAGACTTAACATAACATTAAAATTGTAACTAAATAAAAAATAAATTGCACAAGAAAGCAATAAAATTAAATATCTAACAAATTAACTAAAATAAATATTCGAAATAAATGAAACATAAAATTGTCCTTTTAGTTATTTCTAGATCTTTTGAATTTTAACCTTGTAAAGCTAGTTTTAAATTACTATGTATTTTATAGGTGTGCTTTAAAATGCCTATTTTTCATAGCAAGGTCCAAACTCCTTCTTGTATTAAGGTGTTCTTCAACTTAGTGACTATTTAGTGCTCACCTAAAACATGGCCTAACAAACTAAAACCACATAAGCACACATTAGATATATGAATGTGAAATTTTCATGTTTTTGGGTTAGTTAAGTTTTGATTTTTCATGTGAGTTACACTTTGAATAGAATTTATCACATGTAAAGATAATTATTAACATTTATTATTTAAAAAATCTCATTTGCCATGTATAATGTCACACCCATGCATTTATTTTGTTGTTATGTACATGGAATAACATCCTAATTATATTTTAAAAGTTTTTGAAGTTTGTGATAATTAATTTTTTAATCTTCTTTCTCATCAAGGTGACAAAATTGTATTTATTGTTACCACAGGGGAAAATTTGTTTATCATTGTGCATCATAAATATAACTTTCCAAGAATCTTTGCATTTATAGTTATTATCAATTATCATGTGATCAAATTATTTCCCTTGAACTCTTGCAACCTTTCATTCCATGTACAAGTTCATGTGCACACTAAAGAGGAATTGTTCTTGTTTGCAACAAGTAATCCAACCTTTTTAATTAAGATTTTATATAACACATTATTCTTATGATTTGCTAAACATTTATGTTAAGTTTGTAAGGGGAATGTTGTTAACAAGCTTTCTAATGACATTGCTTATGATTTATATGTCATTGTTCCAAATGATTTCAAAATGTAAAAATGAGGGCATTACTTACTTTTTTTTTACATTTTTCCCATGTCAAATGCAGCTTACAATTTTGCACTAAAAATTCATTTTTCTCATATTGTTCTCATACCTCCTCACAAGTCCACAAGCTCGAGATAAAACATTGAAATTCCCATGTTTTTTTCCCAAACATAACCTTGATGACGAACCCATATTTTCAAAACCTTTCACATACCTATATGTAACAACATTTAACCTATATGCCCTTAACATTGCTTCAATCGTTTTTTAATCTTAAAACTATAAAAGGGATATTTCATTTTAACAAGTGTCATTGTTTTCATACTTATAATATCCTTTGAGGTCACACAAGTAAGCAAAAAACCTTATATAAAATCAAAATGACATTTTAATAATTGAAATGAACATTAACCACAATTAATCATTTAAACAAATTTATTTTCAATCCTAGAGGCCAATCATTCAAGTTCCATGTTCACATATGTTGTCAAATAATGGACAACAAATTGTTTAATTTAGGGCTCCAAAACCTTGTTCATGAACCTTTGGAAGGTTTATGTGCATTAATAATCCAATTAACATGATTGTGTAACATTTTTTTGTTATTGTTGTTTTTCTTTCAATGGTGTCACATGTAGCAACAATTTAATGTTGTGTTCTTCTTCTAAAGTCAAATTTTCAAAAAATTAAAACATGATAAAAAAATGATAATATTCCAAAGTAGGTTTTGATATTTCAACTTTTTTCATTAATTTCTTTCCCAAACAAATTATGGATATTACTTGTTCAAATTTCATCTCATTTTTCTAAGGGTTTGATGGTAACCTCAACATATTTTTATTCCATAACTATCCAAAAAGGAAATTTCCTTGTGTAATGATTAGTCTTATTACAAGTGATTGAAGATGAATCTTTTAGCTTGAATGGATTGTGACACCAAATGGTGTCCAACTTTCAATTTTTTATTATTATTATTTACTAATGGATTAATTTTGAATTTCTTGCATTGCAGTGTGTACATATATTCAACTATGTGAATTGCTTAACAAGAATTAATTTTTCTACGTGGCAACATGCATGATTTTAATGTGGACGATCATGGAGGAAGCTTGCCATATAAACTTTTAAATGATGATGCATGGTGAAGAAAATTTAAAAAGTTGATGATCATGGAGGAAACGTAGACATTGGGGGAAAAGTGAAAAAATAGTTATGTGTTTAGACATTGGACATGATGTAGCCACTTTTGTAAAATACTCGTGGAAAGCTTGGAAATTATTTTGTATATAAGTTAAAGATGTAGGCAAATCAATGTTTTTGAGTTGGCAATGAAGTCATTAAAAGAAAAATGAAAAATTACAACTAATGTTTATAACTAATTTTAACTTGTAGATAACATTTATAAATTATTTGTGTACAATAAGTTGCATGTGACAATTAATCACAAACAACATAACATTAGTGTTAACATCATCAACTTTTGAATGAATTTTGAAGTCAATGTATAGGGTTGTATCCTTTGACCATATTGTACACATATTACCATTGTGCAAGTAGTCCTTTGCAACTATATTGGTTACATGTATTAATGTGCCACATGTAAATCATTTGACAAATGATGTTCCTAAATCAAATGGCTAATGAAAACCCACTTAGATATAATACGGGCCAACTAAATGTTGCCATGTGGCACAATTATGGATATTTTGAGAACAATTTTTAAAATAAATATTTTTACCCATGTAGGTAAGTAAATTTAATTAGGTAAGTAAATAAATAAGTCAATAAACTTAAGGAGATAGGTAGGCAGGTAAGTAGGTAGCCTAGTTTAGGTATGTGGGAAATATGTATTCCTATGCTAGGTAGGTAAATTCGAGCAATGAACTTTTTTGGTGGCAAAATGTTACCATTTTATGAAAAATAAAATTTTAAAAGAATATTTTGTTGCAAATTCTTTTTTTTAATGTTAAAAATTTCCACAATTTCCTACAATATGAAAACGTTTTTAATTTTTTTTCTTTCATATGTTGATATCACCAAATTTGGCTAAATATGCTTATGGACCATTGCCAGTCTAACAACATCACAAATTTTTTATAAAACATTATGTTTAGGTCATAAAACCTTTATAGGATAATCTTATTTTATTTTGTGTCTCACTTTTAGGGTCAATCTTTTTGCATTGATTCATCCCAAATGGCACAAGTGCTTTTAATGTTATTTGTGTTTTTTTAATTTTTAAAGTGCATCTAAAATTATATAGTTTACAAAGTTGAAAGGGAGGACAAAAGATATGGGATAAACTTTCTAATCTCAACATAATTACAACTAACAACTATTAGTTATTAATAATTACTAGCTATTCTTTACTACCTACTAACAATTACTTACTACCTAATTATTTACCTAGCCCATGTAATTATTTATTTATTTATCTATTTACCTACCTATTTACCAACTAATTAAGTAGGCAATTAGGCTAAGTACATATAGGTAGGTAGGTAGGGAAATAAGTAAGCAAGTAAGTAGATCTTTAATATACCTCTAAGAGAAAAAAAAACCTAATGTACAATTAGGTATATATATGTATAATATATTGAAAGGTATCATGAAGGAACATTATGTGTTAAAATTTCCCATTTATATGTATGCTAAAAAGGGCATTGTTTGGTGGGTATTATGTGATGGATTATGTGGGTATAATTTTTTAATAATTTGTTAACTTTTTTTTTGCACCTCACTATTATGTAAATATATAACATCCACATAATTAAACCACCTTAAACTTAATTAAATTTAAATTTGCATTGAATTTTGGTATCATATATTTGTTCAATTTTTTAGTTTAAATTGAATGCATGAGGAACAAAATCTTCTTATGTGTGAAATTTCACACCGTCAAAACATTTTTGGAGTCTTATGATGCAAATTCAATGATTTTTGAAAAAAACTAGCTGTTTTTTAAATCAATAAAATCTTTTTAAACTTTTAACTTTCAATAACAAGATGTTTAATTTTTCCCTTTCATATTTTGGGTAACCAAAATTAGTTAAATCTGCTTATGGTAGATTGCCATTTCATTTACATCACAAAATTCAACAAAAAAAACATTAATGGGGAGTGATGAAGGAAGGAAAGTGAGTGCATGACTAAATAAATCCCATTTATGAAATGCTCAAATTTATTCCCACATGAAGTGGGAAGCCTTTTGATGTCAAGCGAGGCAACCTTAGGACTTTGCATATGAACTATTTTGGGAGTTGGAATTTTATCGATGAAGCAATTTGAAGAATCAAATCACCTCTAAGTCTTTTGATCCTTACCTCGTTGGAAGAATTAAATTGAAAGGAGCTAGAAAGATGTGAGGTTGCATGTTCAAAACATACATGTTTTGAAGGCACATTATGATGTTTTAAAGATTTAGGACATTTAGTGTCCCAATTTTGGGAATTTGGGAAAATGACCATTTTAATGCAACTGTTGTAAATAGTTACATAATATATTATAAGGAGGAGGATGATGCCTCTCCCCAAGTCTAGGCCATGTTGTGAGTCTTTTGAATTTGTGTGAGTTTGTTGTTAGTTCGTGCACTAAAACTAGTTCCAAATGTTTTAACCACCTTTGTGTTTGGTTTGTGTTGTTTCATGTGATTGAAAAATGTTTGTGAAGAACTTCAATCATATCATACTTAATTTTATGAAACTCCAACATTACGTTCTTGCCCTTGTGTAAGGATGTTAAACATGCCTAATCACCGCTAGACAAATTCTCAAAGAAATGTGTTATAAAGAGTAATTCTACTTATTACAATTGGAAATCTTATTACATTATACTACCTTTACTTGCAAGGAATCAAAACAGTGCCAAAACAATGAATAAATATAATAAAATAAAAATAACCCAAAATGTAAAGTAATTATGAAGATATATGTTTCATGATATGAAATTCTAAAACACATTAGAAACCATGTTGGAGCAAAAAGCATGGTTGGCATCAAGTTTGTAATTTTTTTTCATTTGTTTTGAACTTGGATTCCTGTAACTTGTAGGTGAGTACATTTTGTAAGATGGAAAATCAATCTAATTTATTCTTCTACAACTATATTAATTTTGGTTAATATTGGAAAATTGTTTCCATATAAAGAGTTTACATATAACAAGCAAAGGTTGTTGCAACATTCCATCATTGTTGCTACCTACACTTACGCAAATAATAAACATTTGGTTTCATAGGAGGAATTTGCCACACTTTTGAACATATTCACATTTTTTGGTCAATTGATTACATTAACTTGCTATTGTTGTGCGTGTGTTAAGTTGTCACCATCATTGTGAAGTTTGTGTTTAGAATCATTAGTTGCCACTTGGTACCCATCCCTTTCAAAACTCTTGTTGGAAGTGGCATGGTTTGTGGTGGTTCAAGTCACAATTACCATCCCCATCCCTGTTATAAATTGAAGTCTAAAGAGTTGCAAGTCAATGTGAAGCTTCTATTTCCATCACCATTTCACAAAAATGTGTGCAAAGTGTTGGCAATTATGTGGGTAGAACCCAACTTTCCATTACTATCATTAGAGCTTGTGGGGAAGGTGGGAGGTTGACCACCATTGCTCCAAACCTTCAAATTGGCCTTGAAAAAATGTTATTTTCATGTGGTTCGAAAGCCAAGATTGGACCCAAACCATATGCCCAAGGTCCAATATTTTTTTGAAGGTTAAAAAAAATTCATCCAAATGGAATATATTTCATCCATAATTTGGACAATTAGTTATTTTTTATGTTCAATTATAGTCTTTGTTCGTTGATCATTTACCCTATTCAATCATAAGGTCAATCCATTTGTGTGCATGTTTTCATGCGTGATTTTATTAGTTTTAATGGTGTTAGGCACTGATTTAGTAGAACACAACATTGGATGTGATAAAATAATAGAGCAATAGCCATATTTTTGGACTAAAGGACATTGAAATTTTAATTTTTTTGCTTGAAGTTTTCGAAATTGAAATCTAGTTGATTGCACTTGGAGGGTTGAACTTGCGACATTAATAAACATAGTCTTCTATTGATAAGTTTCTTAGAATTTTGATTATTAAACTCCAATGATGTGAATGCAATGGAATGGTTGGTGCTAGTGCATCAAATTCAAGATGCAAATTTGTAATTACCAATAATGTATTTTTAAAAGGTTATCTTTAATTTTTGCTTAAAAAGAAGAAGAAGAAACACACAACCCCACCAATTATTTCCCATAAATAAAGGTTTTATTTGAATATATATAACCTCTATTTGTATGGCTATATTTTCATTCCAAATAATTGAATTGCAAAAAAAATTTCAAAGAAATTGAACCCAACCTTGATTAAATTTGTAATCCTATGACATTAAAGACAACAAGTAGTTCATCGTGTAATGGCTCTACCCAATGTTATATGACCATGATCAATATTTTTTCGAAAGACCAACTCCTTAGGAAGGAAAATAAAAAATCTTTAAAAGTATTTTATTTTCTGAAATTGAATATTCAAAATTAATTAATTGTTTGGGAAGCATGTGCCAAAGTTGCCAAGGTACTACAATATGTGGAATGTTTGGAATCTAAAATTTTGAAAACTAAAATGTTTGAATTCCAATATGTGAATATTGAAAGTTGAAAATTGAAAATTGTATGTTAAATGTCTAGAATTTGAAAATTTGAGGATTAAATTGTTTGAATTGGGATGTGTGAATACTTAAAACTAAAAATTGAAAATTGAAAATTGAAATCTTTATGTGAAGCATATGGAATTTGAAAATTTGAAAACTAAAATGTCTAAATTTGGATTTTTGAATATTGAAAGTTGAAATTTGAAATCTCTTTCTGAAATGTCTGGAAGGAATTTTAAAACTTGAAAATTGAAATGTCTGAATATAGAAAATTAAAAATTGAAATGTTTGAATATTAAAAACTGAAAATTAAAATTTTTGATATTGAAAATTGAAATGTCTAAATACTGAAAATTGAAAATATTGAAAACTAAAAATTCAAATTTCCCACCATTTTCGCGAAAACGACCATCATGCACATAAAAGGCTCATGTTGTCGGTACTACAAAGGGATTTACTTCTTTCTTTTCCTCGTCATTTGTTTATTTCCCATCCATTGTGGTTGGCGAGTTAGACCGCATTAAGGGAAGTCAAACACAAGGTGTAAATGGTGGGGGATTATGGCTCATAGGGCCACCCTTTGATGAATCTTTGTTTCAAGGATAATCAAGATGGGGTTTTCTCGAACAAGGGCTGAAAATAATACAAAGATAAACAAGCAATGCACTCTCTTTTAACCTATGAAGCCTTTTATTATATGGGGCATAAGTTCCTAGGGCAGTAACACGAAGCAAAACTTTGAAAATTAGTCTTTCATGGTAGGGAATGAGGGTGTTTGACTGCTCAAAAGCTGATTGTTGTTACAACTCCATGTCTTCCACCATGGGAAACACATTGTTGATGTCCACTTGAACCTTTGCCTTCTGCTTCTGGGTCCATTTTTCAATGCGAACTATTTCCACTTTCAACCTAGCAACTGCATCATTTAGCCCACCAAGATCTCGAAAGAGTTTACTAGTTGGATTGTTGTAATCCATAAAAACTTCAAGGTTAAGTACAATTGTTGTGACTAGTTGATTATGCTATAGGTCCATATCTTAAAGAAGAGGTAGAATGGTGGGAATCATACAAACTTCTCTTAATGCAACAACATTTATTGACAAGGATACAAAAATTGTGACAAGTGAGATGAGAGTTTCAATAAAAAAGACTGAATATTTGAATTTGCTTGCCATAATGGACCCAATAGCCTTTTGCATGAGACTATATATAATACCTGATGGCCATTAACACTTATAATAATTATAATATTAGATTGCCTAGGTTTGTCTTATGTTTAAGCTACTAAACCAATGATGCCAAATATGTGGATGTCTTCTAAAATAGTTTTTTCACATCGCAACAAAACATTAACTCATCCACAAATTTTGGCTCGTTCATAAAGAATACAATAAGGTTTTCATGATTAAGATTACACTGGAGGAACATAATGAATGCAAGGAGGTGTATACATATATGTTACTTCCTTAAATTGAGATTCACAAATGCCCTTGTAAATTGAAATTGAGTAAACAACATGAATTTAAGATTAAGAAGAACTTTATATTGCTCAACAAGTTGTTGTAATAATTCAAAATCCCCCTTTGATCACTTGTGCAGGTCACATATGTGAAAGACTTGGAGTTTAATTGATTTCACTTGATGATTATAGTGAGATGCATCGCCACCTTCTACACAAAATTCAAAGTGCAAAGTGGCTCCCATTGTCGCAACCTTAACATTGGGTTCGTGACCAAGGCAAAGACATGGAAAGGTGTAAGCCAAAAGTGCAACCTAGGAGTGTGAGGGGATGAACCCATACATTCCTAAATGGAATCCCCATGGAGCTTTGAATTTTTCAAGAGGTATTTCAGGGGGTCAAAAATCATTGGATCAAAAATTTCCTTATATCATTGGAAAGTTCTTGAAATTTAGATGTCTATAATGGGCTCGCATGAGTCATTTGAATACTTAAAACACAAGTTATGGCCAAAAGAAGGGCCAGAAGTCAAAGTGTCAATTTGACTCTCGCCCATTAAAAGTTAAGAATTGCCCTGCAATAAGTGATTGCAAGGTGGCATGCCACATCATTGGAAAACTTTCAACAATAGTTACAACTTTTTTTTAGACCTTACCTCAATCGGAGGTTTGCATAAGAAGTTATGGCCCTCCAAAATGTCAAAAGTGCCAATTTCAAGAGTTTCGGGACTCCCAACTTGAGAGTTTCAGGACAAAATGACATTTGGATGTAGCCTTCATGGCTAATAAAAAAAAATACTATAAGGGGGAAGGTGGTGGCTTCCCTCAAGTCCGAGCTGTGATGAGTCTTGTAAGTTCGTGTATGTTCGTGGTTCATTCGTGCATTAAAAGTTTTGAAACCACGCACTAACCAACTTATTGTTTAAGTTGTGTAAGTTCGTATGAATAATTGATTCGCTTGTCACTCATCCTAGTCCCCATCCTGGAACTCCAACACGCCCGTTTACCCTCGAAATGTTACGAATTAAGGAATGTACCCCAACTCTTTCTTTTTCTGTTGTTTTCATTTTTAGACTCGCATTTGAGTTTTTCAAATAGTGTGGGGTGTGTCACCCAATTTGCAAGCATTTGGATCACAACCATTATTTATTATAGAAACAAGTAACATTAAACCTTCTTTTTTGCCCCCCCACCTTTGTGACAAGGAAAAAAGATAAACATTTAGGGCTATGTCCCCATGCCACCACATTTTTCGGTTTGATTACACAAGTTTATTCATGAACGGTGTGAATGTTTGCAACGTTGCAACTACTATGTTTGGATTCGTTGAAGTAAACAAAGATGACACATGCTATATACATGTAACAGAAAAATAATCAACTATGATCCATTGCAAAGATTTACAACCTTTGACTTATAACACAAAACAATGTTCTAGTAATAAGAAGAAAAATGCAAAGAAGTGAAGAATAGTATGGAAAACTACCTTATTAAAATCATATAGATAATTGTTGGTACAATGTTCAAGGATGATTTGTGTCACCTTTAAAATTTGCAAAATTGCCTCCTTTGGGGTAGGGTCATCTCCTTTAGGAAATTACCTTCTAGCTACAAATCCTTCCTAGGCTTTATAAATATCTCAAAAAAAACCTCAATGTGGTTTAATAATTCCATTCAGTGATAAAAGTCCCGCTACAAGTAAGTAAGTGTGCTTCGATCATCATCAAATCCATTAGAGGAATCAACACAAAAATGCACTATAAAAAGCTGTTCCCCGTTTTTCCTCAAAAGACGTAATTCGTTGCTACCTTCAACTTGTTGTAAGCCATCGCCTTCACCTTCCCCATCATCTTCTTCGTCATTGCCTTTTATTTGCCTTCTCATCAAAACTTCCCTATCATTGTTTTCCTCCCCCTCCTCTTCTTCCTCTTCGTCATTGCCTTTTATTTGCCTTCTCATCAAAACTTCCCTATCATTGTTTTCCTCCCCCTCCTCTTCTTCCTCTTCGTCATCTTCATCAAGAGGAGGCATACCTTCTCTTGGCCCCTCCCCCTCCTCATCTGAGAACTGGGGATGTGAGGCATCATCATTAGCTAAAGATGCTGCATCCATTACAACCCCTTGTTCATCCATGTGAAAAATTTCATTTTGTGAACACTTGTCATCTCCACATTAACCAATGAGTGAACCAACATTTTATCCTGTGTCCAAATCTTGCACAAATGCATAGTCTCTTCCCTTAAGGTAGAACCAATAAAATGATGGAAAATGGAATTATTCCAAATGGCATGAATTTCACGAGCATTATCATGTCGCATCCATATTGACAAAAATATAATATTTCAGGTTAAAATTTATTCTATTGGGCCCCATTATTGGGTTCATTATTATTTTTTGGTTAGATATGGGTATGATCATGATGACCTCCATCAACGATACATACTAAAACCCTAAAACTCTAAACTTGTCCATCTAGTGTTTTATCACCCAATGGATGGTTTCATCATAGAGCAAGTAACTAAACTCATTCATCCTTTTAAAATTTTGTTGCATTTCAAAAGAAGAAGCCAATCCCATGATTTTAACATATTCCTTTTTAATTATTAATTTTCCCAAAAAATTCCTTTTCTTTAATGAAGGAAAATGGAAGAATTTTTTGGAATATTTGGAAATGTTTTTCAATGCTTAAAAATGAAAAAAAAAAAAAAACTAATTATTTGACAGACTGAACCTGTGCTGAACCTGTGCCCCTGTACTTTGGTATCTTTTAAACTATTCCATCAATTAAGTGGACTAATGTGCTGAAGTGGAACTACTCCCCACTATTAATCACGTCCTAAGTGGAACCAACAGAACCATAAGTGGAACCAGCAGGGTCACAGGAGACAACATCTAAGCCTCAGGCCCGGATTTGGGAACGTAGGGAACATTTGGGAGCATAGAGAACATAGGGAACAACGGAGGACGGGGAAGTGTAGTGAGAGACACGGGCGGGAGGGTTTTGTGTGTGTTTTTGGAGACTAGGGTTTTGTGGGGTTCCAGACAAGGCAGGTTGGGGGGCGTGGGGGTGGGGTGGTGTGGCGATGGAGGAGGAGAAGATCGAGCAGGCCGTGCTAGCGTACTTGAAGAAGAAGGGATATCGGCAAGCGGAGCTTGCGTTCCAGGATGAGCAGCAAACGCATCGTTCTCTCAACAGCAGCTCCGGTGGTGGTGCCGATGGTGGTGGAGGCACCACCACCCCTTCCATGGATCCTGCTGTGGCCAATTCCATTTTTCTCTACGCCAGGTAGGTACCTTTGGTTTTTTTTCCCTCCCCCTCCCCGCCCTCCAACGTCCCTTTTTTTTCCTGTCTGCTAGGAAGAAGAGTATGAAGCGTATCTGAGTGCTGTTTGATTGGTTACAGGGGTCGGCTGCTCATAGTGAGTGTGCAGACTTTGATGAGATTTGAGGGTGCATGTATGTATGCAGGGTTTGTGGGAAACCCTAACCTAATGAATGTAGCAATCAGCTGTCCGCTCCAGTATCACTAGTATCACATGTAGTGGTGTTTACATGGGGCGGTTGATCATAGTGAGTGTGCAGACTTCGATGAGATTCGAGGGTGAATGTAATGTATGCATGGTTTGTGGGAAACCCTAACCTAATGAAAGTAGCAATCAGTTGTCAGCTCCCGTATCACTAGTATCGCACGTAGTGGTGTTTACATGGGGCGGTCAATCATAGTGAGTGTGCAGACTTCAATAAGATTTGAGGGTGAATGTAATGTATGCATGGTTTTTGGGAAACCCTAACCTAATGAAGGTAGCAATCAGTTGTCAGCTCCAGTATCACTAGTAGCAGATGTAGTGGTGCTTGCATGGGGTGGTTGTTTAAAGTGAGTGTGCAGACTTTGATTAGATTTGAGGGTGAATGTAATGTATGCATGGTTTGTGGGGAAACCTTGACCCTGAAGGTAGCAATCAGTTCTCCAGCTCCAGTATCACTAGCATTGCATGTAGTAGACTCAGCTGTAAGTACTGGGGTTTGCTGGATGCAACCCTGCATTTTTCCAAATCTGAGAACTAAGGGGGCTTCTGAGTCTGCCTGAGAAAGATTGCTGTGCAACAGTTCCTCGGGTAGGAAGTGGAGAATGCAGTAGTAAGCTGAATGTGCAGCAAGGAAATACTCAATATTATGCTTGTGACAGTTTCATTGTTCTTTTCTTCTTCTCATCCTCGTCCTCCACCTCCTTCAGACTGAAATTAATGTTCTTATTGACCTGGAGAGTGTGACCTAATATTGGACTGCTGATGGTACTTTGATTCTGTCATGATGGGACAACAGGGCAGATGGCACTCTTTACAAAGAAGGTTACAGCAAGCTCCGGTCTTGGGTTCATTCATCCTTGGATCTTTACAAGGTGTGTCATTCAAAAGTTTTGGAGAGAATTCAATGGTGGAGCCTTTTTCTAGATTTTGGTTTTTTCACTGTCAGATTGCACAGAAAATGCAGGCTTGACTGGAGAATTGCACAGATTACATGAAGTTGAGTCATCATGTTATGAAGCCCTTTGCTCCATAGGACTACATTCTGCTCAGCACTACACAGGGTTTTTTTGCTGCAATTGCAGCACCTCAGTAACCTGTCCCACATAGGAACTGTATAAGGGCACCCATTTAGGACATTTTTTTGCTGTATGTGAACCACCTCAGTCTGAATTCAGAAGCCTAATTAACACTACTTCAAGCATCCAAGCCATTACAAACAGCAGTGCAAAGGTATTTTGACTGGCCATCATGATCAAAATGAGTTTCTTACACTGGTGGCATGCTTTACCTTTATGCTCATTGTGCACAGAATGAGCTGTTACGCATCTTGTATCCTGTGTTTGTTCACTGCTTCATGGATTTGGTGGCCAAGGACTTCCCTCAAGAAGGTAGAGAATCAACATTCCTTATATTGTTTGAGCTGGCATTTTATAATCAATGGTTTCATTGTAATTGAATGAGGAATTGGTAAAGTGAAGGTGTTCTGGTTGGGTTCCATACAAGGCTTCTATGCACCTTTGACATTTTGGATTTTGGTACACTGACAGCACGCCTATTCTTCCAAACCTTTAGAGAGGACCATGATACTTTGCATCTACGGGACCTTCATAAGCTGGAAGGTGTCCTTTCTCCTCAACATTTGCAGGTACTATTAGCTTTATAATCCCAGTTTCAAATGATGCTGGTTCAAATTTGCCTTCACATTTTGAGAGCTTTGTGTACTGTTTTGCATTTTTGCAGTTGTAATCATGTCTAGTTCATTGGTGTGTTTTGATGCAGGAGTCAGAGCTAGCAGTTGCTTTCAGAGAGAACAAGATAAATATCAGAATGTGTCAGGTTTGGAAAAGAATATCCCATTCCCAAAGCCCCATAGTTTTGCACTGTCATTGTGCTGTGGAGAGTTCTTCTTCTAAGAAGATTTAAATTGCCTCATTGTGTTTGGCTCGTTGCCTCTAGGTTACTTTGTTGGTGGGATGAAAAATTTCTGAAGGTGCCTTTTTGAGTTATTTGTTCATTGCTTTTGGATACAGTGTCCTTTTTCAGACATGGCAAAGGGGATCCACAACATTGTTAAATTCTAGATGCACATTGACTTTGTCTTGTCTGGGCTGACATTGGATGTGTTTGGTATGCAGTATTCCTTTGAGCTGCTTTTGCAGTATCTGCATGGCACTGACTCCATGCTCATGCTTGGGATTGTCAATGAGCACATAAACATCCAAGGTGATCTCCACTAACCTCTGTGCACTACACCTGCACACTTCCAGGTGTATGCTGGTCACCTACTGGCTTTAACATGCAAATAGTTTAGGGTTTGATAAAGTTGAAAGATGGATCTCATAACAGAACAGTAGAACTTGCAACTTTGTCATATTGTTTTGTCGACTGGCCATTGACTATGAGTCTTCCATCTGTTTTTCTGTGTTCCCTAGTTTGGTTCTTTCTGTGGCCTCCTGAGGAAATGTTAACCTTGCTGTTTCTTCTTCATCATGAGAATGGAGATTTCTCTATTCTTATGAAAGATAGTCATCCAGCTGAAAGTATGGTGCAACAACTGTGGGGGTTGAGCAGTCTTTCCTGGACAACCATCACCCCTACCTGAGGAGGAGGAGGCAATCACACTGACAGGAAAACCACAAGAAGTACTTGATTCCATGAACCAGAAAGAACTTCGCTGGGGGGTAAGGCTTCTTATTTAGTTTGGGTGTGTTGTTATTTATTTGGATCACAGGTTAGTTGTGGACTTTCATTAACCTCGGTCTCCAAAGTTAGGTTGTTCTCAGTAATGATGTGCAACATCTTTCATGCATCTGATTCCAAGTCATCCAAAACTTAATTGTTCCCATATTCACCTATCCAGAGTAACCTGAGCTACATCAAGAAATTCATTTTCATTCAAAGGCAGAATATCTAGTACAATGGATCACTTCAATCCTTTTTTGTACTTGAGGTCTATAGTTAGTAAGAGGTTCTCAATGAGCAGATCTTTGCCAGTTTGCTATGTTATTATCTGCCTTTTGTTTTGTATGAGATGGACAAGTAGGTGTCTAGATCAGATTTAGAGATTTGAGCACTTGTGTGACAGACTCTGGAGGATTCGTTGGAAGATAAGCTGGAGAAAGAGTTAGCAGCAGAAGCTGAGAAGGCTGAGGCTGAAGGCAAGGAGACTGAAGCAGATGATATGAAGGTGTGTAGTATTGGCATGAAAACTTTGTGTTGCTTCTGAACCTGTTGGTTGAGTTTGTAGGGTGTAACACCTAATCTTACAGATCTTTGTTACCATTTTCTCCTCCCAGATTTGTTCACAACAGTGTGGACAGGGAACTTCTTGCGTCACAGTTGGCAGTATATGGTGATTTGAAGGGGCTTCTATTCTCATAGAAGAGAGGTAGAAGCCCCTTCAAATCACCATATACTTGAGGATAGGAAGGTCTGAAGTGAGGGATGATGAGGTTGCAGAAGCGCACAGCTGATGGAGGGAAGGCAGGAGCCAGCAGTAAAAAGTCTAAGAAAGACAAGACTGGAACCAGTGCCACTGGCAAGGGTGCTAAATCAGACAGTGCTGCAGCTATTAATGCTCCACGTGTGAAACCTGATCTTCCCATGCCCTCATTGTATGCCCACTCTACCCATTTTTGCAAGTTCAGGACATGAAGCTAATGGAATGGATGTAACCCATGTAAAGATCTTCTTTGCTTTACTGATCAAACACACTACAGATGACATTTTAAGGTTGATTTGGCAGATTTTCACATTTATCACATAAAAGCCTTCTGACTTCCAGACTCTGGATGATATTTCAACATTGTCTTCTGCACCTGATATCAGAACAAATTGTTAGATTGGGGTCCTAGGCAAAATTCTTCGAATCTGCAAATTAGTGTGGAATAATAGCTCATAGTCCATATGTTGGAGATAGAGCAACATACATGGATAAAGATTCTGCCATCAGTTTAATATTAAGATTAGAAGATAATACAAGATAATGGACTTAACATAGAAAATTCTGTCAATGCTGGGTCTGTCACTGTACAGCACTTTTGGAACCCTTTTCCTAGCCAGCAGATTCGAAGCCACTTGAACTAGATTGGAGTTAAGGATTCAGAAGGGAGAGTTAATTGGAGCCATTCTGTGTTCTCAGTCACTGGAACATAATTTCTAAACTTGTCACTAACATTTTGAAACTGCACTTAATTGGTGCTCTGTCACCTACAGGGCTGAAGAAACTGAGCGGCAGGTTTTGGAGGATCTTCGGAATCGAGCTCGTCTTGGGAGCAATGCACTGCCATCAGTTAGCTTCTATAGTTTTGTCAACACTCACAATAGGTTAGATTCACTGCTGTACTGCATAGCCCTTTTTTTTTCCATGCTCAGCTATTTTTGTTTCTCTCATGTGAGAAGATTTGAAACAAACAGCTGCCCCATCTGCACCATTTTGGATCTTTCATACATGTCTCTGTAACAGTATGAGACAATTTTGGTGGGGACATTCACAAGCTGTACTGTTGAAATGCCTGCTGACAGCAAGCAGTGATGGGGGGAATGGGTGTTTGCAGTCTGAATTGTGCATCAATATCTGCAGATGGTGCATTGGTTGCCGGAGGTTTTTCTGACTCATCTCTCAAGGTTTGATTTCCCTGCAAGTTTTGCATTCCTGAGACACGTGAGGAGGGTCACATGTTTGATTGGGGGTTGGCCAGTTATGGAAGGTGATCGAGGAGTTTTTGGCTTTTGTGCCAGTGCCCATTAGCTCACCTGCCACTTGTGTCAAAGACTCTAGTCAATTGGAACACCTTGGGTCTTCAGTGATAAGTGAACCTGATTGAATGCTGAATTGAAAGCCCAAGTCTGTGTCTTATTTTTGTGCACATGGAATGCATTAGGTCTGGGATATGGCCAAAATTGGTGCACAGATCACATCTGGAGATCAAGGTGACCATCTATCCTTTTCATTGTTTTGCATTCTTATTCAATCTCCTAAGCTATCCCAGCTATGTTGTCTACTTTCCATCAGTGTGCTTAGACAACTAGTCTATACAGCCTATATTATATTTCTATACAGCCTTTGACACAGTCAGGACTCAAAAAAAGGTGATAGCTGAAGCCTGTATTACCATGGATGTATTGAGTCACAGGCACAGCCAATGGACTGGTGAGCAATGGTGTCACAGAGCCAAAGGGGGTTGCACTCGAGAATTCAAAGTCATCTTATACACTCCTGCAAGGTCATGCAGGGCCTGTGTATGCAGCAAATTTCAGTCCTGACAATGATTATTTGCTTTCATGCTCGGGGGACTGCACAGGTTAGTAGGATGTCTGTGCTTCTATGGTTGTCCCTCATGCTTCTCTGCACCTAACAGTGAGATTTTACAGCATTTTCATTACTTGCCAGGATACGACCTGAGTGAACCTGCCCATGTAAAGAGAAGTTGGCTTGTTGTGGGGTTGCAGTGAGGCTGTGGAGCCTGAGGCTTAATGCCAACTTGGTGTGTTACAAAGGTCACAACTACCCTGTCTGGGATGTCCAGGTAATCTTACAACTCTGTAGAGCTCTGTCTTTGTTGTGGTTTGAAGAGAGTAACCTGTGATGCTACTCTTCTAGCCCTAAGCAACTTCTGGATTTTTTTGGTATTGGGTAACACCCGGCTTCTCATCTGTCAATTTTCTACTAGCTTGTTTAGTTAGCATGGATGATTTCTTTGGTGTAGCTACAGTTCTGTGAAGTTTGTTAATGGTGTAGGCCATAGGAGAATAGCAAATCCTGGAAAACAGAAGGCCAAAAGAACTTTGCCATATTTGTAATGAGGAAACTGCCACTCCCTCTACCATCAAAATTATGACTGCCATCCTTCAAGCCAGATGGAAAGTTTCATGGCCAATCTGTGATATTGACATACTAAAAATAATGTGGAAACCATGCTTGTTTCATATTGTCCTCATATAGAAAGTGGTGGGTGCAGTATAGTCCAGTGGGGCACTATTTTGCAAGTGCATCACATGATCGGACTGCACGTGTCTGGTGCATGGAACGATTGCATCCTCTCCGGATCCTTGCTGGTCATCTCTCTGATGTCGATGTACATTTTCACTGCCCTGCATTTTGCATCATGTGTCATGGAAAACATTAGCTTGAGTGCACCTTTACATGAAAAGTTACACCCTTAAGATTCAATGTAAGGAATGATTGTGTGGAACATCATGGAAGGAAGTATGACATGTTTGTAGACACATATTTAGGTCAGATCTTCAAGACTGACATTCAAGGTGGTATGGTGGATGTTCCAGTGTGTCCAATGGCATGTTAACTGCAACTACATAGCAACAGGCAGTAGCGACAAGACTGTACGGTTGTGGGATGTGCAAACAGGAGAATGCATGCGCATCTTTACAGGCCATCGTGGCATGGTGCTGTCATTGGCCATGTCTAGTGATGGACGTTACATGGCCTCAGGAGATGAAGATGGTGCAATCCTGATGTGGGATTTAGGATCAGGTCGCTGTGTCACACCCCTGCTAGGCCATACAGGCTGCGTTTGGACTCTTGCCTTCAGGTATTCAATTGTCCTAGAAGGAGAATGTCAGGAGAACAGCAGGGTGACGAGTAGAGCTATTGTGTTTTCTTTAGATTCTGTGATGCATTCATCTTTCTCTACAGCTAGGTTTCATGAAATGAGTTGTATGGAAATTGTGCAGTGGAGAAGGCTCGTTGCTGGCATCTGGTTCTGCAGATAATACAGTTCGCTTATGGGATGTCAATGCCAGTGGTAAAACTTCCCGCACTGAAGAAAAGTAAGCTCCATTTGAACTATGCACGCAGTCCACCACTCCATGTGGTGGCATTCCCATATTCATCCATGTGTGTCATTGGTCCCGGGCTGAGGGTCTTTGGCCATAAGGCCTGCCACGAAGGAATCTATGAATACCATGTCTCATTATCATAGGTTGAACGGTGTTCTGGCTCCAATTTTGCATTTGTGTTTCCCAAAATTCAAGCCTGTGCAACAAGGTAAGTCATGATTCTGAAGGACATGGCATTATGCAGAAGCAGTGGGAAGAGGCGCTTACGGCTGTTGAAAACCCTACCTACCAAGTCTACTCCTGTCTATGCACTCAAGGTATGTACACTAAGTACTTTGCACAAGTTCTACTACGTATCTGTCTTATAAGATACATCATGTTCCTATGACTGTCATAGGCTGATTGCAACACTATCGCTCTTTTCATGTGATATCTTGTCCTATCATCTGTTTTCTGCAAAAAGTATGACCATGGTTTAGCTTGCAAAGTTCTCTGAATGGATGTCACATTGGTAAACTGGATGCAGTTTTCAAGGAGGAATCTTTTGTTTGCTGCAGGGGCTTTCAGCCCCTTGAAGACCTCTGTAACGACTGGTTGAGTCCAAGTCCATTGGATCCTTTGAGAATCCTGTGCAGATACCTCTGGTCTCCATGCCACAGAGGACTATTCTTTGTACATTAGCTCTGTAGCCTGACATGGTAGGAAGCACTAGAAAAATTGGAGTTCATGCACAGATGATATTCAACAATTCATATTCCCCTTGTGGGGGGGTTTCACACAGGGTTCTGGTCATGCTTTAAAGATACATATAATCCACCAACTCAGGTGTGTCACCTTTCAATGATGCCTACCTCACATCTGGTGGTGTCAACTCTTTACCACAGATCAAAAGAACAAAGGGTTTTCTGTGGACTTCACATTGTGCTAAAACGGTCATGACAATTCGATCAAAGGGCTGCGACCCTACCTATCACACTTAGATGGCCAGACTTCCAACCAGATTCTGAGGGATCAAGTCTTGTAAAATGCTGTGATAGCCATAGTTTTGTGTAGATCAGATTCAAAGTGGATGCTAAGACTGTCATGTCTCATCCCATTAGTGTTTTGAGGTTTGTGGTTCACATAGAAAAATATGCATCACATTTTGCTTTTTGGGTTTTCCACAACTAACTTCGTGACAATAGTTCAACAATGCTAAGGCATGCTATCCTTTGAACCCTAGTTGTTTCTAAGGCAAGGATCACAACTACATGTGCAATGTCAAAATTTTGATGGATTTCATGATTATCAAATTTGCATATAATTGTCCTAACATACCACACTTATATGAGTGTGATTAGTGATGATAAGTTATATAGGTTTCTCTTAAAATCCTAATCAACAATCATGGAATTTTTGGGGTTGTAATTCTACTTTGCACTAAAACAAATGTTAAGAAATTGTAATTTCCTCAAAAATTCTTATTTCGATAATGCCCTCCCTCTCGGGCTTTACCCTAGGCTGAAATGAGTAAGCATAATATTCCTCCTCTTTTTTAGCATGGGTATTCAGAGACATAAGGTGCCCTCCAAAATACACTCAATTTTTTTTTCCAATTTGCATTAAGCATATTTGCTTAAAATTTAACTCACTTTGCCAGATGCCATACACAATTGTACACATACTTTGATTAGACAAGTGTGACATTACAACATCATTAGTCACATTTAAATAAACTCACTTTTGCTAGGTGAAAATACACCCAATCCTTGACCTACTTTTATTAGACAAGGGTGAGTGACATTACAACATTATGTGCCTTCTTCCTATTGCACTATGATATATACCTAGTGGGAGTACCTATGTTGGCGTGTTTTTGAAAGTTTTTGAAAAAGACCCACTTTACACCCAATGTCATTCTCAACATGACACTTGGTTCATTTTGTCCATTCATGCAAAATGTCTTCTGGAATGTCATCTCTTTTCTAGGTGGTCTATAAAAAGCACCCTCGTAAAAGTTTTTTTTTTAATGTATTACAAAAATGGTAGGAGAAAAAGGTGATGGATAAAGGGAAAAAGGTGATGGATAAGGGATGAAAACCATCAAAAGCTTCCCAAAGATAGAACATCATCCACTTAATGGACCCTTAATGCCCATGTCCTTGGTCAAAACTAATGACTCTTAGCCAATGGTGTAGGGGTAGAAGCCCAAGGGGGTGGGCTTTCCAATACCCAAATAAGGGCCCTAATGAGGTGGAGCCCTTATTCTTGGAGCCATGCATGAGCCCAAATTTAGTAAGGCCTGCATTTGGTAAAGCCCTAAGGTGTGGGCTTTACCAAAATAAGTGGTCTTGCAAGGAGGGAGCCCTTATTCTTGGAGCCAAGCACAGCCGAAGAGGGTAAAGCCCAAGAGGGTGGGCTTTTTATGGAGAACAATGATCTAAATTTTTTTAAAAAAAAACAATTCCCTGTGATACCTATTGGATACCCACCAGGTATCACGGGCTTTTGAAAAACAAAAAGCCCACCTCCTCCGTAGGCATTATGGTTTTACAAAAGCCCACCAACCTATTATGCTATTATGCAAGGCTACCTACAACTACACGGAGACATTCTTTGTGTGAAGCAAAGACTAGAATGAGGAGGGATAGGTGTTTTTTTTTTCTATATTTTTCTATTGAAATTGTGTCTCTTACTCTTATTCATGCCACTTGCCGAATTTATTTCTCTTTATTATTTCGCTTGCCTTGTCATGAAGAGACTTGAGAACATTATTTGAAGGAAGGATAGGGATATGGTAGTATCTTGTGAATAATTTAGGGTTTAGTTATGGGGACCATCAAAGTTCAAATTTTGTTTTGTTTTGTGATGGGCATCTTTGAATGACCTCTCACAATTTTTTTTTCTTATTAAGTTTTGGATAGTCCAAAATTAAATACGTTGAAATCTCTTTCCTTTGGGTTGCTTATATGGGTTACAAAAGTAGAAATGAGGGCAAATGATACAAGGGATGAAGTGACAATCTATGGAGAACATGTTGGGAAGCTCATTGGGAACAAACATATTGTGAACAAAAAAAAATCCCAACATCCCCACCCTCCTTCAAAAGAAAACAAACATGGCCCCTTGTGTGCATGTTGCCAAAAATGTTCATTACATTAAAATCAAAGCGTTTCAAGGATTAGTGTCGTTTTAAGTTTATATTTTTTTTCATAGAACAAAAAAATGTACAAACTTAATTATGAAATATAAATCTCATTTTTATGATAATTTGTTGATGAATTTTTAATAGAAATAATCTGAATAATTATCTTTTGATTAATGTTTTGAACTTGTTTACAATTATGCACTCTCATCCAATTAAGTTCTAAGTAGTTGTACTTAGTAAGAGTATATAAATCACCAATAGTCACCCAAATTTTGTGATGTAGTGAAACTAGGAATCACCCACAAGAAGATTTAGCCAAATTTGGCTATAGAGTAGACATGAATATTTTTAATAAAAAAATTAATAATTCTTTCATATCATGGCTACCTGCTGGAACCTGTTGTAAAAAATTTGGCACCTAGGTTTAGCCTGGATTTGCCACTTTTTGGTCTTGGGGCTCTCATCTAAACTTTAAGGGTCATTGAATCTCATTGGCTCCCATCCAATAGGATTGCTCTATTTCATTGGACCCTGCACCTTGGACCCTCATCTAAAGTGGCCCTTAGATTGCTTTGGACCTTTGAAACCCCGATTGTTGAGATGCGATCAACTATTGCCATTTTTCCGGGCACCTAAAAACCTTAGGATTGAGCACACGGTTTGAACCTTATGGCGATTCATTCCCCTTAATGACGAATTGCCATATTGGGATAACCACTTTGCAAGAGCCCCGGCCGGGGTGAGTGAACCGGCACCCATGTTGGTACCTTCACCTTTGTGAGTGAGGCCGGCCTTTTAGTGGCCATAATGGAAAGCCCAAAAAATGTTAGATTTGAAGTCGGATACCCTCCTTTATTCTAAACAAGGGATATAGAACAAATATTTAGAAATAATTTAAATGGATTTTGGGGTTTTTAGTCTTTTACCATGGTAGCAACGGCGGGTGCTATTATTGCTCACCTAAACTCCCCTCACGAGAGATTAAAAAAACCCCCTTTTTCCAAACTTTGCAGGTGTAAGTGGGTTTGAATGATGTCGGTGCAAAGTTCCCGTGTCACCTGGGCCCCGGAACTTGGGCCCACTTGACATATGAACTCCCCCCCGCCCCCCCCCCCCCCCCCCCCCCCCTTTTTTTTCCCCCCTAATTTGGGGGGAAAAATTCACAATTTTT